>Ga0172378_10000037_pt1 | contig 89571 bp, 74 predicted proteins | sample GrowelOW332metaG_FD_119755 | JGI IMG/M metagenome (GOLD analysis project Ga0172378, IMG submission 119755) | Groundwater microbial communities from an aquifer near a municipal landfill in Southern Ontario, Canada - Pumphouse #3_1 metaG | ecosystem: Environmental > Aquatic > Deep subsurface >... | reverse complement strand
TTAAAGAATTTAGATTCAATATTATATTTATTTCTGCATTCTTCGCATTCAAAGTATGGAGTATTTTCTTCTATTCTATTCCAATCATCCATTCTTGTTTCTTGTACAAGTTTTCCTTTTCCATAACATATTTTGTACCATACTTATACATAATTGTTCATAAGGAAGTAAAAAAGAGAAATTAATGTTAAGTTACAATCTTAATGCAACAGCAATATAAAGCATTGATTATCATTTCTAATCTCATATAGACTATAGAATTAGTAGGAAAATCTATCTAAAAGTTTATGTGCGAGAAAATATCTTTTTCCCCAGGCTGTGGCTATGAATAAGCCGAAAGGAACATATACACATATTCTAGGAAAAAAGGAGGCTTACATTTAACGAAAGGATAACTGTATAGGAAATGCTGAAACTGGACTAATTGTGTCCTATCGTCAACTTCTGCGTGAAGAAGTCAAATGACGACAGGGCCCTACCAGATAGTGGAGAGAAAGTTCTAGAAGTTTGTGATATCCAAACTCGATATCAGAAAGATACTTTGAAAAAAGCCAGTCTATCAACCAAAAAAGCTGACTTAAGAGCAGGCGTAGATCAAAATTATCCGAGGTAAATGCAACAGAAACATGCATAAAAAATGTTCATGCGTTAATTTTTACGATTTGGTGCATTAAATCTGAAAACTAACAGAAAATTGATTCTTTCATTTCAAAAGGACATAATAATGCTATGTTTCTTTCTTATTTATCATTCTCTATTATTCCCCCTTACAAGCTGGGAAGCATAGTAATCATACCTAAGGATTCAAAGGAATACCAACTCGCCTATGAGTTAGGAAAGGCTCTGGTCGATAACGGATACAAAGTCCAGACCGGAGGCCTAGGAGGCGTGATGGAAGCCAGCATGAAAGGAGCTAAGGATTCCTCCAAATACTCAAAAGGCGACACCATAGCGATAATCCCATCAAGCAACGAAAAAGAGGTGAACGATTATGCCGACGTTGTCATTCCAACTGGTTTGGATATCTTAAGAAATGGGAAAGTGGTGGATGCGAATGCCGTCATCTCGATTGGCGGTGGGGCTGGAACGTTGTCAGAGATAGCGATGGCATGGCAACTATTCAAGCTCATCGTCTAATTCACAAACTTCGGAGGCTGGAGTGAGAAACTTGCCGGAATGCCGATTGATGAAAGAGAAAGGTATCTCGGAAACAAAAACGATGTTGTTTTGGGAGTTTCAACAATAGAAGAAGCTATAAAAGCAGTTAATGAAAATATCGATAAATACAATAGAAAACACACGAAAATCGTATGGAGGAAGAAATGATGATAGATTTTGATCTTCATTGCCATTGCGCCTCTTATTCGACTTGTGCTAGCCAAACGTTGGACGAATTAATTGAAAGAGCAAAGAAAGCAGGAATAAAAACTCTCGCCATTACGAATCATGACACGATTCAAGATCTGAATCTTTTCCAAGAAAAATGTTCAAAAGCCGGAATCGCATTGATTCAAGAGACTGAGTTCGGCGCAAACGTTAACAACGACATCGAGTTTGTACCGAATTATGTAAAAGTTCACATCCTTGGTCTTCATCTGCGAAATGAACCCGAGAAAGTTAAGGCAACATACGACGTATACAAAGGTCAGAATAAAAAAATTAAGCAAGCGAGGAACCGCTATCTCGAAGAGAGGTTTGGGATCATTATCCCAGCTGGCTCATTGAAAAAGGAAATAAGAAGGCTAATGTTGGAAAGCAACTCATTTTGTAGTGACAAAGAAGCTAGGGAATTCTTGAATTCCACCGAGATGCTCAAGATATTTCAAGTCAAAGGACCCTCAATATCGGAGACGATAAAGATGATCCATGAGTTAGGCGGAATAGTGGTTCTGGCCCACCCGTTTCAAGGCGAGAACCACTTTAATTTCACTGATGAGCAGAATAAAGCAATTCTCGAATATTGCATTAGACGCGGAATTGACGGTGTGGAGGCTTTCCATTCTGATAATTTCAAAAAAGGAAAAGTTAATTATCTCCTGGATTTCGCAAAAGCGCATAGCTTGGCTTACACAATGGGAAGCGATAGACATTTCAAGGAAGACAAAGTCAAAGGCCTTTACTTCAGCTTTGATTACTCAAAATACGAAGATGATATAGAAACCATAAAGAAAAACAATTATTGGATGCGGTCACGTTGGAACCGCAATGCATGATTTATTCAAGGACGCCGTTGTCTATGACAAAGGTAAGGAAATCGGATCCATGGAAGACATCAACCAATGCGATGTTGCTTTCATCTGCGTTCCGACTCCGAAAAAGGAAGATGGTAGTTGCGATACCTCAATCGTAGAAGAGGTGATCAAGGAATCGAAATGCAAACTACTTATTCTTAGGTCTACCGTCAGAATCGGGTTCACTAGGGAAATGTCGGAGAAATACAAAAAGATGATTGTTTTCCAACCTGAATATTATGGGGAAACGGTGGCACATCCATTCGCCAATCTATCGGATAGGACTTGGCTTTCCTTCGGCGGAACAAGAGAAGCCATAAATTTGGCAATAGAAGCATACAAAACCGTGATGAACTCAAACGTCAGGATTCTCCAAGCACCTAGCGGTGAGGTGGAAATGGCGAAATACATGGAAAACTCATATCTGGCGACTAAGGTCATCTTCTGCAACGAGATGTATCAAGTCTGCAAGAAACTTGGCCTTGATTACAACCAAGTGAGGGAGATATGGACCGCCGATCCAAGAATGGGCACCAGCCATACCTTCGTCTATGAAGATAATCCAGGGTATTCAGGCAATTGTCTTCCAAAGGATATAGCCTCACAATCCAAAAGCAAGGACACGACAGCGGTTGCGACATGACTTTGATTGATGCCGTGATTGAGAAAAACGATTTTCTTAGAAGAAAGAAATAGAGCCCAGTTTTCAATGCGAAATAATTAGGGTTGCTTCCGTTTGATAGATACACTCTAATACATAAAGCTGAATAAAGAGGACGCGGAGTTGTTTAACTTCCCCTTGTAAATAAAAGAAATATCCGGATGATGAATGGACGCATAGAGCCGAATATGGTATATTATTAGTAGGCTAATTGATTAGGTCAGCAAGCCAACCGACAGCCATCCGAAACCATCTATTTCAAGTACCAAAACGCACCGAAAGTTCCACTCTCAGTAGTGGAAACTAGTTCCACTCAGGTTTTCCACTCAAAAACGAAAAAATCTCCGTGTAATTAGGTTCGCGTTTGTTCGCAAAGAATAAATGGCATTCCTGAAAAAGCCTGGTAGCATCGAACTAATTGTTCGGCCCTATGCGACATGATTCCAATCTATGGCACTCCGTAATCGGATTCAAAAGACACTCAAAATCCAATGGTAGCGATACTGTACCGGTTCGATTCCGGTCAGGAGCACCAAAGCATTAAGAAACATCGATGTGGTCGATGTTTTTATTTTTACCTGATGCAGTTTTATATAAATATGTATCTAAATATTAAAAAAACAGTTCATTTCCTAATTGTTAATTATATTTAGATATAATCATTATAATTATTCTTTATAAACTTAATTCAAGGTAAAGAGACAAAAGAAGATTTCTTCAAAGGCATCAGCAACCCTAGAAACCAAGCCTTAGTCAGGCTCTTCCAGGATCTTGATATAACAGAGCAAACAGGACATGGAGTCCCGACTATTGTAAGAGACTATGGGAAAGATGTATTTGATATTACTGAAATGTAGTGATTCCGTTTAATTCGGAAGTCCTAAAGCATTTTGGCACTATGAATGGCACTATAAATGGCACTATAAAAAACGAATTATCAGAAGAAGAAAATAGTTTAGTAAATTACCTAATTAGGAATCCAAAAGCCACTTATAATAATTGTTCTTCAGATATGAAAATTTCTAGGCGTTCAATATCTAGATTATTTAATACTCTTCAAAACAAAGGCATTATTGTAAGAGAAGGATCTAAGAAATCTGGCAAATGGAGAATAGTTAAATAGGATCTGGATATAATCAGTCTATTATTTCTTATTTAAAGAATGATTTTATTGATGGTAAATGCCTGTCCTCAATCAAAGAAGGAAGAAAGACCAATAAGAACAACACCTCTAGATATACAGGTGTTCATTATGACAAGGATAGAAATCAATGGGTTTCTCAAATTATTCTTACTAGAAAGAATCACCTTATTAGTAAATTCAAACTAAAAAGCAAAGCCATCAAAGCAAGAAAAGAAGTCGAAGAAGAATATTATGGAAAGTATCGAAACCATTGAAACTAATAGGCAATAAATAAGACTTTTGATAGAATCTAATAAGAGAGCAAAAGCCCGATAAACAGTAATTTATAAAGGAGATTAACTATGAAAACTAAGCTTGATGGATTTGGCTTATTCGTTAAGGAAATGCCGACGATGGTCAGATTCTATAGAGACGTTTTGGGATTTGAGATAAAGGAAAACGACGATGCCCAAAATGTCTACCTGATCAAAGATGGCACTCTGTTCATGCTATATAGAAGAAACGACTTCGAGAAGATGACCTCTCGCAAATATGAGTTTCTCAAAGGGCTTAATGGGCATTTTGAATTGGCTCTTTATGTGGATACGTTTGAGGAAGTTGACGATTGCTATAAAGAAACCACTTCAAAAGGCGCTACAGGAGTGTTAGAGCCAACGACCGAGCCATGGGGGCAAAGAACATGCTATATCGCTGACCCAGAAGGAAATTTGATTGAGATAGGATCATTCAACAAGCCTTTTGATCGCAAAGAAGAGAATTAGACAAATTCCAATTTATAATGCATCAATTTTGTTTTTAATTAATTCTATTTGATATTTTTTTAATTTTAACCAAATGAAATTTGATAGCAAAGCATCATCAAAATTATTCTATTTTATATAAAATTTTTCTTCCATATGATAATATATTTTTAAATAGAGGATTAAAAATAAAAAAAATTAAGCTTATTTTTGGCTTATTTGTTATGATTTTATCTTCTTGTGGAAATCAAACAACAAATAATGATCCAACTCCTGAAACTCCTGAAATTGTAAAAACTCCTGATTTTGTCTCGTATGTAGCAAAAAAAGCAGCAAAATATAATGGGAATATTTTACCAGCAACTATTATGGAAAAAGCTGGTTTAAATGAATTATCTCCTTGTAATGAGGGAAACTTTATAAGAACCCTTAAAGGAGCTTTTGATGGTTTTATGCCTGAATTAAAAGGGCAAAGAAAATATGGTGGAGTCTATACTATGCCAGAAATTACTGGATCCATTTCTAATGAAGCTAATGACGCTCTTGAATGGATGGTAAGTTATGGACTTTGGAATGATGTTACAATTGAAAAAGATGAATGGGGTTATGATGATTTTATTGAACATCCTTTTGATGAAGAAGCAATAATTGATGAAGATTATATGGAAACTTATTTGAAACGTTTTTATATGTATTTTGGAACAGAAGAAAACGATGATTTTTTTGCTTATTCAAATCATGATTTTTTATATGAAGGAAACGATGATACTACAATCGATTCTTCATCTAACTATAGAAGAAGTTTAATGCTAGATAGTGAGACAGTAAAAAATAATGTTCTTACTTACACAGCTAAATTGGCTGAGTCCGATGATTCTAGTGCTTCCCTATATAAAGAAGCTCTTGAATATTATAAAGGAACTTTAGATTATTCCTTTTTAGAAGATCCTTTAATAAAAACCCAAATATCATTTATTAAATCTATTGAATCATTAAATGGTGCGATTAAATACGCAGAGAATGCTTTTTCATTATTTGGTGAAAGTATCCTAGCTAGTATTTATGAACCTGTGTTTATGTATGATGAAAATATGAATGTTGTTACATATAACTTTGTTGGTTCAACTACTGCTCCTTTTCAATTAGGTTATAGTCTTTATTCTAGAGAAGATGTTATTGAGGAAGGATTAAAAGTTTATAAAACTATTGGGTTAAGTGATTTAGAAGCAGATAGTTACTCATCAAGTTTAGCAGATTTTGGATTACGTTGTTTTAAAGAGTATGATGACGATAAATTTGATGGTAAACGTGGTGTTCATACAGCACTTTATGATGTAGATTCTAATACTGATTTATTTGCTGATAATGGAATTAATGTTGACTTAACATCTATTTTTACATCATCTGATTACACCTTAAATGATATTTCTAGTCTTTCTACTTCAGATTTTGCTAGTTATATTTCCTTTGGGACATCATTAGTTAATGCAACTCCAAAAGAACTTCAAGCTATTTCTCTTTATGAGTTATATAGTGCTAATATGAATGCCATAGAGTACGTTAAAGGAACAGCTGGAAGTTATAAAAATTTGTTAACAATGATTGAGAATAATCTTGCTGATGATTATATGAAATCTGATTATTATGCAGATAGCCTTGCTAATATGACCGATATTTTTACAGGTATTAAACGTGTTTTTAGTGAAAGGCTAAGTAGTTCTAGTTGGCTCTCTATAGCAGATCAATCTGCAATTAAAGAAAAAATTGATGCGATTAAATCAACATTAATTGGTACTTGTAGCGATGGTTCAACATTAGATTATAAAAGTCTATCTACTCCAAGTGGGTTGACTTTAGCAGCTACCTTTGGAGGAGCTAATGCTATATTTCAAAAAGGATTAATTAAACAAATAACAAATGGGCAAATATTTCATAGAACTTTATTATTAACTGATGGGCCTTTTCTTTCAAATGCTTTTTATACACCTAATTCCAATACAATAAACATAACTTTTGGAGCTGTTTTCTCTCTTGGCTTAGATCGCTCAAAGTGCACAGAAGAGTGTGTTCTTGCTAAGATTGGTTATATATTAGGTCATGAAGTGACGCATGGTTTTGATAGTAGAGGTGTTTATTATGATAAAACAGGCGCGAATATAAAAGATGGCATTATTCCCCAAGAAGACATGGATAAATTTACTAAATTAACTCAAAAAGTTGAAGAAATTTATAGAAACCAAGAAGTATTAACAGGTTTAGCTCAAAATCCAGAAACAACGATTAGTGAAGATGTTGCAGACATTGGTGGGCTTACATTTATGGAAGAGATTGGCAAAGATAAACCATCATTTGATTTCAAGCTATTCTATAAAGAAATGGCAAGTGGATTTGCTGCAAAAATTACTAGAAATCGTTTTTATAAAAATAATTTATATGATGTGCATCCTTATGGGAGAGTGCGTTGTAATGTATTATTATCAAATAGTGAATTGTTCCAAAAAACTTTTGAAATCACTGAAGATGATGGAATGTATTTATCTAAAGATAAACAAGTTGTTATTTGGTAGATTCTTTTTTAATTGTAGGCAAAAAGAAATGATCAGTTATAAATAAAATAATAAATGTAGTGAATACTCCAAACGATACGTCACTTAAATAGTGGGCGCCATTATAAATTCTTGATATTCCTACAATTATAACAATGATTAAACCTATAGCAAATGATACATATTCTCCGCCTTTAAAAGAATATTTCCATAAAGGATGAAATAAAGGAAGAATAAATATTAATGCAGCTTCAATCATATGTCCACTTGGACAAGATCTTACAGCATCACCTGTAGCATTCCAAAAACCAAATTCCCACCAATTTTGATATAATAATGTAGAATCTTCTGCCATTATATTTCTATATCTTGGTCGAGCAATCATTCCTTTAAAGAAATTACCTACTAACTCTGAAAATATTGAAACTAAAAATATAATAATAGCTAGTTTAAGTAAATATTTAGGGTCAATATCCTTTTTTATAAGAAAATAAATGATTAATGATTCAATAATAGAAATTAATAAACCTATAAGATAACCAAGTGAATAATAAAGTGCAGGATTATCTACAAAAGAAAGAGCAAATTGTTTTGATAACCAAGTGCCTTGTTGATAACCTCCATACAATATGGAAATTATAAGTAGGAATAGACCTAATTGTTTGTTATTTTGTTTTAATCCAAGATAAAAGAAAATACCCGCTGCACTAAATAACCATAATGTTAATAGTGGAGAAGTATATTCAAGAATAACTGAGGTTGGATTAGAAAATGTAGATGAAATTTGCCAATCTAAAAAAGAACCAACTATTACCCCAACTAAACACAAACCAAATACTAAAATTGATAAATATAATGGTATTCCTAAATGCTTTTCTTTAATATTCATAATATGTTTGACCTCTTCTAATTATTATAAAATGTGGAATTTTAATTTCAACGAAATATTGAAATAGGGAAGTTTTTATAATTTTTATTTAAAACGCATTTTTTAAAAATAATTCGATTCTTCCGTAAAAAATGTATTCTTAGATTTATAAAAAAAGTTATAATAGAAGAGTAATGAGTACTTAAAGACTTTGTAATTTTATATTAATCTTTATTTATTTTGAATCATTGATGCTTATTTGCTTATTTGAATAATAGTTATTTTTTTAATCAAAATAACAAAACTATGATTAACTAATATGTTTACATTATGGGAGAAAAGAATGGGTTCTTTTATTGAAAATAAAACTAAACTTCTTGATAACGATAATTCTCGTAATTTTGTAAATGCTAGCAAGCAATCTTGTAACACTAAAAAAGTAGGTCTTAAAGAAAAAGACACGGTAAATGATATAGATTTTACTTTAAAAAGATGTAAAAGTTTCTTAACAATTTATCTTTTAACAATCGATGATAAAGATAGTATTGATGTTAGTGATTTAAAAGAGAACGAGAAAAAGGTTGTTCTTTCATATAAAAGAAAAGAAGACCAATTGATGAAATTTGCTGCTTCTTTATTAATAGATAAATATCTAAAAGCACCAATTGAAAAAAATGGTTATGGTAAACCTTTTATCTTATCAGGACCAAATATAAGTATTAGTGATTGTTATCCATATGTTTTGTTAGTAATTTCAAACTATTTAGTTGGAGTAGATATAGAAAAGGAATTAGTTTTTTCAAAAAATTTAATTAATCAATGTTTTACGAATAAAGAAATAAACCAAAAAATTGATTATACCCTTTTATGGACAATGAAAGAAGCGAGCTACAAATTAAACGGGAATAAAGAATTTGTCCCTCTTATAGATGAAATTATTTTAAAAAATGAAAATTGTATATGTTTTGATAAAAACGAATATTATTTGTTAAGTAAAAAGATGAATGATTATTATTATTCTGTTGTTCTAGAAAATAAGCCTGAAAATATGGAATTAATTAATGTTTCTTATCAAGATCTCATTGAAGAAAGGAGATGTTTATGAAAAAGAACCAAATGTTATTATCGGAAGAGGAATTAGGAATTTATCTTTCTTGTATAGATGGAGGATTACAATATAATTTGCCATTTACAGTTGAAATAATAAATAAAAAACCAACAGAAGTTACAAATGCTATAAGTAATATATTTAAGGCCCACCCTTCACTAAATACCCAAATATTTAAAACTGATGATGGGAGCTTAGTTAAAGAGTTGGTTCCTATTACATTAAGTATTCCAATTAAAAAGTCTATTGATATAGATTCTTGGCCTAAGGAATTTGATTTAATAAACCATCCTCTTTATCGTTTTGAAATGGTTGCTTCAAAAGAAAAAATAGTTCTATTTTGTGATTTTCATCACATTCTTATGGACGGGACTTCTATTAGAATTTTTCTTGATGAATTAGAAAAGCGTTTGGTAAAAGACTATGAAATCAAAGAAGAAAGCCAAAGTTTTAACAATGGTGAAATAGAAAAGGAAGAACGTCTTAATGTTGAAAAATATGAAGCAAGTAAAGGTTTTTATATTAAAACATTTGGAAATATTGATTGCGAATCTCTCCCTGTTATTGATAAAAAGGAGGAGAAGGTTTCTTATTCAAGTATTGATTATTCAATAAATATTAAAGCGGATGAAGTACGCTCTTTTAGAAAGAAAAGTACAATTAGAACATCAACATTCTTTTTAGGCGTATATTCTAAAGCAATTTCTTTATTTAGTGGTTTGGATGAAGCGTTTTTCTTAACTGTAAATAATGGAAGAAGCAAAGAAAATTTATCTTCTTTAGGAATGTTTGTAAAGAGTTATCCTATTTATACAAAAGTTCCTGATAAAGGAGATATTTCTACATTTTTATCATTAATAAATCTTGAACAAGAAGAAGATATTAAAAATAGTATTTATTCTTATAATGAATTAGTAAAAGATAGCAAAATAAATCCTTCTTCATTATTTTCTTATCAAGGTGATGATTTCTATCTTAATGGAAAACTAAAAGCAAATTTAATAAAAGTAAAAGATGGAATATCTTCTTTTGCTGTTGAATTATTTAGAATTAATAATAAATTTACTCTTCATATTGGATATCGAAGTGATTTATTTAATGAAACTAGCGTTATTCAATTTGCTAAAGTATTTGAACAAATTAGTAAAGAATTTCTTAAAAAGAAAAATTTTGAAGATATTGATTTATTGAGCAAAGAAGAAAAAGAGATACTAAATGAATTCCATAAAGATAACCTTTCTTCATATAATCAAAATACTAATGCTGTTGAAATGTTTGAAAAAGAGGCTAAAAACATACCTAATAATGTAGCCCTTGTTTTTAAAGATAAAAAAGTAACTTTCAAAGAAGTAAAAGAACTTAGTGATATTATTGCAACAAATTTAGTAGCTGAAAACTATAAAAAGGGTGACATAGGTGCCATATTTTTACCAAGAAATGAATGGACGCCAATTATTGCTTTAAGTATTTTAAAAGCTGGCTTAGCTTACGAACCTTTAGATGCAACATATCCTGATGAAAGATTAGCTTTTATGTTAAGTGATTCTAAAGCAAAAGTAATATTTTCTACTAAAGAATTAATGAAAAGACTACCTTCTTTTAAAGGGAAAGTTATTTATTTAGATGATATTTTAAAATTAAAGAAAAAAGATATTTCTTTACCAAAAATATGCCCACATGATTTATTTGTTATTCTATATACTTCTGGTTCTACTGGAACTCCAAAAGGTGTTCTTCTTGAACATCAAGGATTCTCATATCTTCTTCAATTTACTAAAAAAGCTTTTGATTATAAAGAAGGTACTCATTTATCTTGTTATGCTTCCTTTGGTTTTGATGCAGGAACTTGTGACATGTTTATGGGTCTTACTACAGGAGCAACATTATATATAATTGATGAATCCTTAAGAATGGATTTAAAGAAGATGAACGAATATTTAGTTAAAGAAAAGATTGATATAGGTTTTTTTACCACTCAAGTAGGACGACAATTAGTAACAGATTATAAAAACAAATATTGGAAAAATGTATGGATGGGTGGCGAAAAATTAGTTCCTTTTGACATACCAAAGGGTTTTAATATTTCTAACGCTTATGGACCTACAGAAGCTACTGTTTATGTAACTAAGCAAGTTCTTGATAAAAAAGAATATCGCTTTCCAATTGGTAAACCAATTGATATATCCAAAATATATATAATTGATCAAAATGAAAAAGAACTTCCTATTGGCGTACCAGGAGAATTATGTATATCTGGGCCTCAAGTAAGTAGAGGATATTTAAATAGAGATATAGAAACTAAAAAACATTTTGGTAAAAATCCATTTTCTAAAGATCCAAATTTTACTAACTTTTATAAAACAGGTGATATTGTTAGATATTTACCAAATGGTTCTTTAGATTTTATTGGAAGAAGAGATTTTCAAGTAAAGATTAGAGGCTTTAGAATCGAACTTAGCGAAGTAGAAGAAATAATAAGAAAATATCCTGGAATTAAGGATGCTACTGTAGTTTCTTATCCTGATAATAATGGGGGAAATTATCTAGCAGCTTATATAGTAAGTGATAAAAAAATCGATATTGACGATTTAAAAGATTTTGTTGGTAAGAGTAAACCTCCATATATGGTTCCACCTGCTATTTTACAAATTGAAAGAATCCCATTGAATCAAAATGGAAAAGTGAATAAAAAGGTTTTACCTCCAATTGTAGTTGATAAAACGGATATTGTTTTACCAAATACCGATAGAGAAAAACTTATATTTGAAGCAGCAAAGAAGGTATTAGGTGATACTGGATTTGGAATCAAAGAAGATTTATTTTCTTATGGATTATCTTCCATTAGTTTAATGAAATTTTTAACCTTATTAGAAGAAAGTTTACATGAAGATTTTTCTGTTAAAGAAGTAAAACAATGTAAATGTGTTGAAGAAATTGCTAAATTAACACATAAAACAGAAAAAATAGTTTCTGAATCATTAAAAGATTATCCTTTAACTAAAACTCAGGAAGGAATTTTTGTAGAATCAATTTCTAATCCAACATCTACTGTCTACAATGTTCCATTATTAATAAAGTTAGATGCTAAATTTGATTTAGATCGATTGGTAAACGCTATTAAAAAAGCCATTGATAATCACCCATTTATAAAAAGTAGATTAGTATTATCTTCTTCTGGAGACCCTCGATTTGTTAAAAAAGATGAGGAAACATTTATTAGTAGAGAAAAGAAAGATTCTATACCAAAAGATTATCCATTGAGACCATTTGATTTATTAATTGAACCCTTATATAGAATCAAAATTATAGAAACTAAAGATGGAAATTATCTTTTTATGGAATTTCATCATTTAATTTTTGATGGAGCTTCAGTAACTATATTATTTGATGATATTTCAAATGCCTATTTAAATAAGTCGTTAAAAGCAGAATCTAAAGATGGATATACGATTTCTTTAGAAGAAGAAAAAGAGAGAACTCCTAAAGAATTAGGAAAACAAAAAGCCTATTATGAATCATTTTTAAAGGGAGTTGATGCTTCAAGTACACCAAAAAAAGAATATTCTTCAATTGGTAAAAAAGAAAATGCTGTATATGAAAAGAAGCTTGATTTGCCTAAGAATTTAGATGAATTTTTAAAGAAACATTCTCTAACAAGAAAGGGTTTTTATAACTCTATTTTTAGTTATGCTTTATCGATATGGAATGATATGGAAGAATCTTTATATACTACAATTTATGAAGGTAGAGATTTAGCTTCTTATTCTAATACCGTTACGATGTTAGTCAAAACTATACCAGTTTATCAATCAATTAAAGAAAATGAAACAACATTAGAGTATTTAAAATCTATGGAAGAAGAATTATCAAATAGTGAAGCAAATACTTTATATTCTTTCGCTGAAGTAGCTCATGATTATAATGTTCCTACTGATATACTATTTGCTTATCAAGGAGATGGATTTTTACCTACTTCTTTAGCTTCTTTAAAGATAGAGAATATACCTATTGTTTCTAATACCCCTAAATCGATATTTGGAGTACAAGTTGTAGAAAATAGTAGTGGTAGTGTCCTTCATTTTGAATATGATAAGAGTTTATATAAAATAGATATGCCAATTCATTTTGCAAGAATGATGGAAAAATTAATTAGTGAATTTATAAATAAAGATCTTTTAAATAAGGTTGAACCAATTGATTTAGAAAGTAAGAGTGAAATTGATAAATATAATCAAACTGATGATCCTTTTATGTATGAAAATTATGCAGAAGTATTTCAAGCTTCTGTTAAAAAGAATGCTAAAAAGACTGCGGTTATTGCAATTGATGAAAGATTAACATATGAAGAATTAGATAAACGAAGTAATATAATTGCTAATTTCTTGTTAAGTAAAGGTGTTAAAAAGGATGATAAGGTTGTAGTAATGATGCCTCGAATTGCTAATGCTTATTCTGTAATTCAGGGTGTAATAAAATCTGGAGCATGTTATGCTCCAATAGATCCAAAATATCCTGATGATAGAGTTAATTATATTATAGAAACTGCAGAAGCTCCTTTAATTATTACTACTAATAAAATTAAAGAAGAAAGAGCAAAAACCCTAGCAAAGGTGCCTTTATTTACTATTGAAGACATATTTGCTGGAAAAATTAATACTACATATCCAAATGTAAAAATATCAAGAGATTCTTTAGCTTATTGTATTTTTACTTCTGGTTCTACTGGAAAACCAAAAGGTGTTATGATTGAACATCATTCTTTAGTTAATTATGTATCACCTACTAAACATAATTTAGTAGCTAAAGAATATTTAGAATATGGACATGTAACGCTAGCCTTAGCATCATTATCTTTTGATATTTCAGTTGATGAAGAAATGGTACCTTTAGCAAATGGTTTAACTATTATGCTTGCAAGTGAAGAAGAAATATTAAACCCATTAATTATGGCAAAAAGAATTGAAAAAGAAGGTGTTGACCTTGCCTTCCCTGTTCCTTCTTACCTAAATAATGCTCTTGATGTTAAAGAAGTTGCTGAAGCTTTTAAGAATTTTAAACTTATTAAAACTGGTGGAGAAGCTTTCTCTGTTGCTTTATATAGAAAAGTAAAAGGCTTAGGTATTAATGCAGCACTTCATAATGTATATGGACCTACTGAAATTACAGTAGCAAATTGTCAAGATACACTTACTAGTGATGAAAATATTAGTATTGGTTATCCAAGTGCAAATTATAAAGATTATATTATTGATAGAAATAATCATGTAGTTCCTTTTGGAGCAATTGGAGAGATTCTAGTTGGTGGAGAAGGAGTTTCTAGAGGATATGTTGGTAGAGATGATTTAAATTCTACAAAATATATTATGATTGATGGAGTAAGAGCCTTTAAGACTGGTGATATAGGTCGATTTATGTATGATGGAAAAATTGATATATTTGGTCGTAGAGACAATCAAGTTAAACTAAGAGGTTTAAGAGTGGAACTTGATGAAATTGAGGCTAATATAGATAGATATCCAGGAATTACTAAATCAATTTGTTTAGTAAAAGAAAATCCAAAAGATGGCCAATTCCTTGTTGGATATTATACATGTGATAAAGATATAAATATTGAAGATTTAAAGAAACATTTAGCAAAATCATTAACTTCTTATATGATTCCTCAGGTATTTATGAAGATGGAATCTTTCCCTACTAACAATAATGGAAAAGTAGATAAAAAAGCCTTACCAACTCCAGAAAAACAAGTTAATACTTCAGTAAATATTAGAAAACCAAAGAATGAACTTCAACAGAAATTATTTGATATTTATCAAAAAGTTTTAGGAATTAGTGACTTCTCAATTGATGATGATTTCTTTACCTTAGGAGGTTCCTCTTTATCTGCTTCTAAAGTTGCTATGCTTGCAATGGAAGAGAATTTACCATTAAGTTATAGTGATGTTTTTGATAATCCTTCAATAGCTGATTTATATGATTTTATTATTCTAAATAAGAAAGAAAAACCACAACAAAAAGAGAATAAATTTGAAGTTATAAGTAAAAAAGAGAAGGTATTAGATGGATTAAAATACAATACTTTTAAATATCTTGATGAAATGAAGATAGACCACTCTTTAGGGAAAGTGCTTTTATTCGGGGCAACTGGATTCTTAGGAATTCATGTTTTAAGAGAATTATTAAAAGATCCAAAACAAGAAGTAGTTTGTGTATTAAGAACCAGTAAAGGTATAAATCCAGAAGCTAAATTAAAAGGATTATTAGCCTACTATTTTGATTCACCATTTGAATCTAGTTTTGGTAAGCAAATAACTGTAGTTGATGGAGATTTAACTGATACTAATCTCAATGTCTTAGTTAAAAATATTAAGTTTAATACGATTATTAATTGTGCAGCTTTAGTGAAGCATTTTGCTAATGATGATTCTATCGAAAGAGTAAATTTTCATGGAGTAGAAAACCTTATTTCTCTTGCTGAAAATACAAATACTGCTTTAGTGCATGTCTCTACTTTATCTGTCGCTGGAGCTAATGTTGATCATAAGTTTAATGATGAGCGAAGAATACACGAAACCGAAATTGATTTTGGTCAAGATATTACAAACAAATATGTTCATTCTAAATTTATGGCAGAAGAAGCAATTGAAAAAGCTATCAGTAAAGATCATTTAAAAGGAAAAATAATTCGTGTTGGTAATTTAATGCCAAGAAATAGTGATGGAGAATTTCAAATTAACTATATTACTAATAATTTTATGAATTCTTTAAAAGCGTATGCTGCTTTAGGTGTATTTCCAGTTTCTCAAGCAGATATGACAGTAGATTTTACTCCTATTGATGAAGTAGCAAAAACAGTCTTATTATTTGCTAGAACTCCTGAAAAATTTACATTATTACATAGTGCAAATTCTCATGAGGTTGAAATGGGAGATGTAATTAGTGCAATGAATAATTGTGGTTTTGATATTAAGCTTGTATCTGATAATATCTTTAATGATAAGCTACATACTGCTTTAAAAGAGGGAGACGAAAAAGTATCTTCTTTAATTAGATATAATGTTTCGGAAGGTACCTCTACATTTATAATGAGTGATAATTCTTATTCTATTAAAGCTTTATATCGTTTAGGTTATCATTGGCCAATTATAAGTGAAAATTATTTAAATAAAGCTATAAAAGCATTAAAAGATTTGATGTTTTTTGAGGAATAAAAATGAGTAATAGAAATGGAAAACTATTAATTCATAAATTTAATCAGTATTTGCTTCCTAGTATAGTACTTGTTTTTGCTTTACAAATAGGATGCTTAGCTAATGGAATTATAATGGGGCAACTGGTTGGTGCTACTGCGCTTTCAGCTGCTTCATTAGCTACTCCTTTTGTATATTTATTACAACTTCCAGCTTTATCTTTACCTGCTGGTTTGGCAATTGTTTTAGGCAATTTATTTAGTAAAAGGAAATTTTTAGAAGCAAAAAGAGCATTTAATGTAACATTGTTATTTGGTTTAATACTTTCCATATTATTTATTTTTGTAGGTATCTTCTTTACTAATCCTATATGTGAATTTTTATGTGGAAGTTTTACTGAATACATCCCTTTAATGGAAGATTATTTATCGATATATTTTTATTCATCTCCAATATACTTTATTGGATTATTAGTATCTTATGTATTAGCAAGTGATAATCATCCTCATCTTTCGTCTTTATATTTTATTATTGTTTCCATTGTTCATATTTTTTGTGAAATATTATTTTGCTTATTTTTACCATCAGAACATATTTTAATTTTTGTAGCAATGAGTAATTCAATTGGATTTATAGTAGGATTAGTAGTTCTTATTCCTTATTTTTTGTCAAAAAAAAGATTACTACATTTTTCATTTACTAAAGTTTCATTTACTGATTTATTAGTAGTTTTAAAAGCAAGTCTAACCAATATATTTACTTATTTATTGATGTTTATTATGTCTTTATTAATTATGAGAACGGCTTCTAATGTATTTAACGATACGAAAGAAATGAATGTTTATGTAATTATTACAAATATGTTATTTGTTATTGATATTTGTATTACGGGAATTATACAAATGTTACCATCTATAGTAAGCGTATTATATGGCGAAAAAGATTATAGTGGGATACGTTATGTTATTAAGCGTGTAAGTATATTGTTACTTGTTGTATCTTCTTTACTTTTAATAGTTACTTTAATCTATCCAAACATCTATTTATTAATATTTGGAATTAAAAATAGTGAAGTATCAAGTGATTATGAATTAGTTATAAGAATATACGCTATATCCTTCTTATTTTATTCATTTAATAAATTAGTACAATGTTATTATCCAAGCATTTTAAAGAATCTACCAAGTTTATTAAATACCTTTCTTCAACATGGGATATTAGGTATTCCTATTGGGGTTGGATTTATATATCTATTAAATGTAAAAGGATATGCAATTGGTATGGTTCTAATTGAATTTTTATCTTTAATTATTACTTTAGTTGTTGCTTTATTTTATGGTAAGAAAATCAAGATTAAAAATATTTTATTGGTTCCTAAATCAATTAATTCAAGTAATAGAATTGAATTATCAATTAATAATATTAAGGATATTGAAGAAGTTCGAAATGAAATAAGGAAGAAAGCTAGTGAACTCGGAGGAGATTCTTATTGTTCTACTTATTTAGCGTTAGGTAGTGAAGAAATATTAAAAAATACATTTACATATGGTTACAAAAATAAAGATAAAAACGAAGGAATTGATATATTCCTAAGAAAAGAAGAAAATGTTATTATCTTATCAATGAGAGAAAATGGAGTGGCTTTTGATCCTACTATATATGATCAAAAGGAAAGTGATGATGGATTATTGCATAGTATTCCTCTTATAAAGAAATTATGTAATAAAATAAATTACCTCCGTATTCTTAATATGAATGAAACTATTATTGAAATGGATATAAATAGAAAGGATAAATAATTATGGAAATTATTAAAACAAAAAAGGAATCAAAATTAGTTGTTACTTTAAAAGGGCAACTTGATTCCACAACAAGTAAGGAATTAGAAACTAATTTAAAAGATGAAATCGGAGCGGTAAAAGATATAGAATTTGATTTTAAGAAATTAGATTACATCTCATCAGCAGGATTAAGACTTTTATTATCTTATAGCAAAACTTTAGGTGGTAAAGCTCATATAGTAGTTAAAAATTCAAATGATGTTTTAAAGGAAATATTTAAAGTAACCTCATTTGCTACTTTTGCTACAATTGAATAGGTATATATGAAAAAGAGAACCATTGCTACAAAAATATTATTTTGGGTTTTTCTTTTGGTCCTTGTTGTCCAATCAGGGATTGCTACTTTAGGTTACTTTGTTTACAAACAAGCTAATGATGAAAGTTATCGAGAAGATATTTCTTCAATACTTGATTCAATGATGTCAGTTTATGATTATAATCTTTATGATAAATATTTTGATTATACTATTAAAACTTATGAAGAAATATCTCCTACAAAGACTATAGAAGAGATGGGAGAAGAAGAAAGACTTGATTATTTTGCAAAATTTGATGAAATTGGTTTGATTGATTACTATGGTGAACTTGCAACATATTTTCAAGCTAGTCAAATTGCTTCTGGAGTAGATTATTTTAGAATTGGGGTTGTTGATAAAAGTAAAAATGTTTTTATTTCTTCTTTTGCTTATCAATTAGATACAGATATTATGATTAAAAATGTTGGTTATTTTAATAATATTCCTCAGCCTATAATAAATGCAGATTCTAACAATACTAATTTGTTTGATGGTGTTGATTATAGTGAAGCGAATGAAAATTTCTTTTCTAGTGGAAGAAGATTTACTAATGTTTCAAATTATGAAGCTTGGGTTGTTGTGGATATAAGGCGAAGTGTAGTAGACAAAACAATTAGTAATTTCATGAGTCTTTACCTAATTCTTATTGCTTCTTTTACTGTATTTATTTTTATCGCTTTATATATTGCTCTTAGAAAAATTGCTATTAATCCTATTAAGGAATTAGCAAATAAAGCCAATGTTTATTCAGAAAATTTAAAGAATGGAACTATCAAAAATGTATTTCAAATTAAAGAAAAACATCCTGATGAAATTGATCAATTAAACAATTCTTTTTATACTCTTGATGAACACCTTAAAAGTTATGTTGAAAAAGAAAAAGTGCTTGTTACTCAAAAGAAAAATATTCAATTTGAGTTAGATTTAGCTAAAAAAATACAAAAGAGTGCCTTACCTCAAGGTAATGTTCATAACAATAAATACTCCTTAGATGCAATGATGGAACCAGCTAAAGAAGTTGGTGGAGATTTATATGGATTTGAAGAAATAGATAAAAATAAAATATATTTCTTTATAGGGGACGTTTCTGGAAAAGGTGTTCCTGCAGCATTATTTATGATGCAAGCAAAGACTCTTTTACAAGAAAATCTATTAAATGGTGGTTTATTAAAAGCAGTTAATAAAGCTAATGAAAGATTAGGTGCAGAAAATAGTGAAAATCTCTTTCTTACTGCTTTTATTGCAGTTTTTGATTCAAAAACAGGATTATTAAGCTTCATAAATTGTGGTCATGAACCTGTTTTTATAGGTAGAAATAATAAATATAAAAAACTACCAGAAAAAGCAGAAATACCTTTAGGTTCTTTAAGTGATTATGAATATCACCTTCAAACATATCAATTAAAGAAAGGTGATAGATTATATCTTTATACAGATGGCGTAAGCGAAGCAATGTCTAAAAAGAAAGTGCTTTATGGAAAAGAAAAAATACAAAAAACTTTAACTTCCTTATTTGGAGCAAATAATGAAGATGTGCTAAAAGGAATGTATAAATCTGTTGTTGATTATAGTGAAGGGCAAGAACAAGCAGATGATATATGTATGCTTAGTTTTACTTATTTAGATGATAGTGAACTTATACTTAATAATGAAAAAGATTTATCATTAGTAGCAGATTTTGTTAATAAAAGAATTGGTAATAACCTTAAAAAGAAAAGTATTGCGGAAATAAAAGTTGTTCTTGATGAATTACTTACAAATGTTATATCTTATTCGGAAGAAAAAGAAGGATGCTCTTTATTACTTTATTATGATGAAGAGAAGAAAGAAGCAATAGCAATAATAACTGATCATGGCATACCTTTTGATCCTTTAAGTAATAAAACAGTTAGAAAAGTCGATGATATTGGTGGTTTTGGTATTTCTATAGTTAAGTCTTTAGTAAATTCTATATCTTATAAACGCATTGGTTCATCTAATGTCTTGTTATTTACTAAAAAAGATAAAAAATAGAATCAAATTTTCTATAAAAAAATAACAGTTGCCTGCTATTTTTAAAAAAAGCAATTTAAGTAAATATTATTTTGTAAAAGTATAAACAAAAGAAGCTGCTATTTGAGTTGTTTCATCATCATTAACTCTATAATAAGAACCAATTGTAGCTTCATATTTATCACCATTCTTTTTAAATGTATCAGTATAAACTGAACAAGATAAAGATTTTGTTGTAGTTCCACCTATAGCGGAAGTTAAATATACTGGATGACCTTCTGAAGTCATAATATTTAGTGATTCAGAATCTATTCCTTTATTATCATTAGGAACCATTATTGCAGCAATAGTAGTTTCACTACTTGTTGTATAGGCTATATAACCTGATTCATATAAAGTATCAGAAATCTTTATAAAACCATCAGTAAAATAATCCTTAACAATAGTATTTACTTTATCAAAAGTAGATAATTGTTCATTGATTCCACCTAATAAAGCAAAATAAGTATCTTGTGTATATCCTTCAGAATATGTTTCAACTGGAGCATCACTACTAAGTGTGAATTTATTACCTACTAAAGGATGAGAACTATCTCCACAACTAGTTAATATAATTCCAAATAAAGCAAATGGAATAAGAAATTTATTTTTCATATAAACTCCCTCCTATGCCTTTATTTTATCATTTATTAAGTTTTATAAATAGAAATTATTAATTATAAATATAAATAACAAGTATATTGGTAGAAATACTTTTTAATGTTATGTAAAATTATAAGTATAGTTTAGGAGTATTAAATGGAATATACATTAGAGCAAAAATATAATTTAATAAAAGAAATAATTATTAAAGAAAAATCTTCTAATCCTATTATTATTGTTAAAAAGATAATGCATGAAGATTTTATTAATATGCATGGTCCAGAGCATCATTTTCTTGATGGAGCTGCCTTTTTAGTAGCTTATAAAAATGCTGGTGGAGATATTGATTTAGATAAATCAATAAATCTATTAATGGAAAGAGCAATTAAGATGCCAGGAGCAATGTGTGGATATTGGGGAATGTGTGGATCTACAGCTTCAGTTGGAGCAGCATTAGCAATTATTCATGGAACAACCCCTCTTTCAGATAGTGAATATTATAAAGATAATATGGAATATACTTCTTCTGTAATTAACAAAATGAGTAAAATAGGTGGTCCTAGATGTTGTAAAAGAAATGCTTTTTTATCAATTAGTGAAGGTGTTAAATTTTGTAATAATAAATATGGTACAAAAATGGAAATTACACCCATTGAATGTGAATTTTCTGTTTATAACAATCAATGTATTCATGATAGATGCCTATATTTTAAGAATTTTAAATAAAAATAAAATAATATATTCCATTAAAACTAAATTTTATATATTACAGTATCGCTTTTATTGTTATTAAAACTTATATAATAAGAAATAATGATTCCGTAGTCGCTTCCGATATCTGGATATGCAATTTCACTTTTCAGACGATTAATGCTATTTTGCGATATATTAAAATAATCATTATGAGCAAAACTGAAATTGTTATCAATCTTTATAAAAGGTCTGATTAATAGAACTTTTGATAAATCAAAACTAATTTCTTCTTTTTTAAGAGTATTTTTTTCTAAAGAATATTTTGTTTGATTGTTTATAATTGTTGGTATTTGATCTACTTGATTAACATCAAAACAATTTATAACGGTTCCATTATAAGTACTTATTTCATAATTATAATTTGAAGTATTTTCAATTGAATAATTAATTAATATTGTCTCTTTTGCGTTTGAACTGCAGCCAATGCATGATAATAATGTTAAAATAAGAAAATATTTTGTTTTAATCATAGATAAATACCTCAATAAATCGAAACATTAAGGCAGTTTAAAACATTATTGATTTTAATTGCATATGAATAGTTATTTCCGCTTGCAAAATGTATACCAAAAATATTTTTTGCTGATAATCTATTAGACCAATCTAATAAAGGGCACCCGCTGTCTCCAGATGATTTATTATTATTGTAGCTTATGACATCATTTTTAATTTCTTGAAAATCACCATAATCAACATTTATTGAACAGTTGGTGCTTATTATATTTCCATATGTAGATCCAGTTGTTGCTCCAATTGACCAAACATTTGCACCTTCAATAGCATTTACGCTTGAAGAAATATAAAAAGATTGATCAGAAGATACAATGTAACGTGTGGAAGCAAAAGTAGATGGAAATGAAAATAGTATAAATGCAGAATCGTTATTTGAAGAAAAACATCTTTTTGTGCCCTTACCTATAATTGTTCCATTATCTAGATAGGTGTTATTAAAAGAAGTTAAACCTGCAACGTGAGCGTTTGTTACAACTCCACATTTATTTGTGTCGTTATCAATTGCATTAAAACCTGCTGTTCCGTATCTTGTGATATCGTGAACTATTTTTTCTCCTGCTTTAATTTGCGAATTCGAAAAAATTTCATCATCTTTTTCGTTAATAAAATCTAGGCATTCAGGATTAATCCCTTTTTTCGTAATAAATAGATTAACATTATCAACAGCATCTAATAAATCAATTTTAACTATGTTTTCTTTTTCTGAAATATATATTTTATTTACATAATTAATGTTTGATAGTAAAAAATCGTTCTTTATAGTATTAAGTGAATAATAACTATTAGAAACTAGATTTATTTTATATATACAATCAACATAAGATGATAAATATTCATCTATATCATTTTTAAAACTTACAGTAGTACTATTAATATTTAGGGTATTGTTTTTATCTATAAAAATTCCAGCAAAAGCTTTGTTGTTTGATGATAAAACGTTATTAGAATTTAGCAAGTTAAAATGTTCTAATATTTTATTTCCTAATTTCAAACTATAAAAATTTTTATCTAAAGGATCGTTCAAATCAAATGTTATAGCATCTAATCTAATATTTTTTTTATAGTTGTAAATTGATTGGTTTTTTGAGTTCTCGCCTCCAAAAACAAAACCAAACTGCAAAAGTACAAAAAAAATAGTGCAAATTTTTTTCCTCATAATTAATTTTAAACATTTTCTAGTCTTCTATTCAATAGGTTTAATTTTGAAGATCTAAATAATGTAACAAAATTTTAAAACTATCTTCATATTTTATTTTAGAAACTATTATTTAATTGATAATGTTCCGTAATCGGTATAATATCTATAATTAGGAGACTTTTTGATTATGACATATTTATCAGTAAAAGAAATATCAGATTTATGGAAGATTAACGAAAGAAGAGTACGTAAATTAATAGAAAACGAACGTATTCCGGGTGTAATGAAAGTAGGAAAAAGTTGGCTTATTCCTAGTGATGCTATTAAACCAAACGATGGAAGAGTAGCAATTAAAGTTGACAAAATAGTTCCGGAAAAGGAACATTATAATATAAATTTCCAAACATATTTTAAATATTACCCTAATGAAAAAGGGTACTTTGGAAAATTTGGTGGTTCGTATGTTCCTAAAGAACTCGAGAAACCATTTCAAGAAGTTTATGATGGCTATTTAACAATTTGTAAATCTACAAAATTTATTAGTGAATTACGTAGAATTCGTAAAGAATTTCAAGGCAGACCAACTCCAGTATATCATTGTGAGCGTTTATCTAATTCAATTGGTAAAGTTCAAATATATTTAAAAAGAGAAGACTTAAATCATACTGGAGCTCATAAATTAAACCATTGTATGGGTGAAGGATTACTTGCAAAATATTTAGGTAAAAAGAAATTAATTGCTGAAACTGGAGCAGGATCACATGGAGTAGCAGTGGCTACTGCAGCTGCATATTTTGGTTTAGAATGTGAAATTTATATGGGAGAAGTTGATATTGCAAAACAAGCTCCAAATGTTGCAAGAATGAAAATTTTAGGTGCAAAAGTTATTCCAGTTTCTAAAGGAAATAGAACTTTAAAAGAAGCTGTAGATGCTGCTTTTGAGGCGTATTTAAAAGATTATAAAACTACTTTTTATTGTATTGGTAGTGCAGTTGGCCCTCATCCATTTCCTCTTATTGTACGAGATTTTCAAATGATAGTAGGAAAAGAAGCAAGAGAACAATTTCTTGATATGACTGGAGAACTTCCAGATGTAGTTTGTGCATGTGTTGGTGGAGGTTCTAATTCTATTGGTATATTCTCTGGATTCTTAAATGATCCAGTAAAGTTAGTTGGCGTTGAACCTTTAGGTAAAGGTGAAAAATTAGGTGAAAATGCTGCTAGTATTAAGTATGGAAAAGAAGCTATACTTCATGGATTTAAATCTTTAGTTATTGAAGATGACAAAAATGAACCAGCCCCTGTTTATTCTATTGCTAGTGGACTTGATTATCCTTCAGTTGGCCCAGAGCATGCTTTTCTTCATGAAGTTGGAAGAATTGATTATGATACTGTAAGTGATGCAGAAGCTGTAGATGCTTTCTTTAAATTATCAAGATTAGAAGGAATAATTCCAGCTTTAGAAAGTGCTCATGCTGTAGCTTATGCCATTCGTTTAGCTAAAAAAATGCATCATGGATCAATATTAGTAAATTTATCTGGTCGTGGAGATAAAGATGTAGATTATGTTATTGAACATTATGGAGTTGATGGAACTAAAAAAGAATAATTCTAAAATGGAAATCATTATCTAGACAGTTTTCCCTCTTTATGATATATTATTGACTTGGGAATGATGTTCTCCCACTTAGAATTATCTAAAAAACAGCCTCTATTGGGGATAATGACATCTATGCACATTGAGAAACATGTATAGATTTCATTGTTTCAAGGAGGCTTTTTATGTTCTTTTTATCATTAGCAATAATTTTACTTGTTGGTGGATTACTTGGATTTTTTGCAAATAAGATTCGTATCCCATCATTAATAGTATATTTGTTACTTGGTATTGCTTTAGGTTATTTTGGTTTAATTGATGAAAATATCTTAGCAATAAGTGCAGAAATTAGAAAAATAGCTCTTATAATAATATTAATAAAAGCAGGATTATCTTTAGATCTTAAAGATTTAAAAAAAGTAGGAAGACCAGCTATTTTATTGTCTTTTATTCCTGCTGTTATTGAAATGGTAACTATTGGATTAATTGGACCTACTTTTTTAGGCATTAGTTACTTAGAATCATTTATTTTAGGAAGTGTATTAGGAGCGGTATCTCCTGCGGTAGTTGTTCCTAGAATGGTAAAAATGATTGAGAATAAGCAAGGTACTAATAAAGGAATTCCTCAAATGGTTATTGCTGGTAGTTCTCTTGATGATATCGTAATGATTGTTTGTTATACCGCATTTCTTACGATTGAAGGAGGAGATTCTTTAAGTTATATGACTTTTTTAAATGTTCCTATTTCAATTGTTTTAGGTGTTGCAGTTGGTATTTTAACTGGTTTTATTCTTTCACTTATATTTAAAAAAATACATATGAGAGATTCATTAAAACTTGCAATTACTTTAGGAGTTTGTTTTGGATATGTATTTTTAGAATCATATATTTCTAAATGGGTAGGTTTTTCAAGTTTATTAGCTGTTATTACAATAGGAATAGTATTATTTGCAAAAAGAAAAACGCAAGCTAGTAGAATAGCTGCTAAATGTGATAAGTTATGGACTGTAGCAGAAATATTCTTATTTGTTTTAGTTGGTGCATCTATAAATTTAGATAGTGTTTGGAATGTTATACTCCCTGCATTATTAGTTATTGTTATTGCTTTAATTATTCGTGTATTAGGCGTATTTACTTGTTTAATTAAAACTAATCTTAATTTTAAAGAAAGATTATTTGTAGGTATTTCTTATATCCCTAAAGCTACTGTACAAGCAGCTATTGGTGGAGGATTACTTGATTTAGGGAATAGTTTAGGGAATACTGCAATACAAAGCGCTGGTATGATTGTTCTTGCTGCTTCTGTAATAGCAATATTATTTACTGCTCCATTTGGTGCATTAACGATGGATTTAACTTGTAATAAATTAACAACTAGAGAAGTTGAAATAGAAGTAAAACAATAATTTAAAAAGCATATTATTTTTTATTTTCCATAACTCCTATATTATGTAATTAGACTTTTACATACCTAAAAATAGGAGGAATATATGGATAATAAGAAAAAATTAACTAATGAAGTTGGGGCTCCCGTTGCTAATAATGATGATAGCTTAACAAGCGGACCTCGTGGGCCAGTTGCTTTAAGTGACGTTTGGTTACTTGAAAAGATGGCACATTTTAATCGTGAAGTTATACCAGAAAGAAGAATGCATGCTAAAGGTTGGGGTGCATATGGATATTTTATTTGTACACATGATATTTCAAAATATACTCGTGCTTCAGTTTTACAAAAAGGGGAAAAAACTGATATATTCGTAAGATTTTCTACTGTTGCTGGAGAAAGAGGTGCCGCTGATGCTGAAAGAGATATCAGAGGTTGTGCAATTAAATTTTATACTAAAGAAGGAAATTGGGATTTAGTTGGAAACAATACTCCAGTATTTTTTATTCGTGATGTTCACCATTTTAGTGATTTAAATAGAGCAGTTAAAAGAGATCCTCGTACTGGAATGAGAAGTGCACAAAATAATTGGGATTTCTGGACTCTATTACCTGAAGCATTCCATCAAATTACTATTACAATGAGTGATCGAGGAATTCCAAAAGATTTCCGTCATATGGATATGTTTGGAGAGCATACTTTCAGTTTCTATAATAAAGATAATAAACGTGTATGGTGTAAATTCCATTTAAAAACTGAACAAGGAATTGAATGTTTAAGTGATGAAGAAGCTAGTAAAGTAATTGCTATGGATAGAGAATCTCATGGTAGAGACTTATTTGAAAACATTGAAAAAGGTAATTTTCCAAAATGGAAGATGTATGTTCAAATCATGAGCGAAGAACAAGCTTAAAGATGTCTTATAATCCTTTTGATATTACAAAAGTTTGGTATCATAAAGACTTCCCATTAATTGAAGTAGGTGAACTTGTTTTAAATCGTAATCCTGAAAACTATTTTGCTGAAGTAGAGCAAAGTGCATTTACTCCAGCTCACGTTGTTCCAGGAATTGGTTTCTCACCAGATAAATTCTTACAAGGAAGATTGTTTGCTTATGGTGATGCTCAAAGATATAGATTAGGAGTTAACTATAATGATATTCCTGTAAATAAAGCACATTGTGAAGTAAATGATTATCATCGTGATGGATTTATGAGAACAGATGGTAATTATGGTAGAGAAGTTGCCTATACTCCAAATAGTCAAAATGTATGGGCTGCTCAACCCGATGTAATGGAACCTCCATTAAAACTCGAAGGAGCATTATATAGGTTTGATCCAAAAGATGATCCAACTGATAATTGCTTTGAACAAGGCGGAAAATTATATCGTTTACTCGATAAAAAACATCGTGAAATTATTATTATGAATACTGCAAACAACATGAATAGTGTTACTAAGAATATTAAATATCGTCATGCTGTACATTGTTTAAAAGCAGATCTTGAATATGGAGAAGAAATGAGTAAAGCTTTAAAGCTTGATTTTAACAAAGTTAAAGAACTTGCAAAGCTTTCAAATGACGAATTAAATAAAGTTACTTCAAAAGATAATATTTAAATTAATTATGGTCATCACTTTGTGATGGCCTTTTTGTCTATTAAGGAGATAAGTATGAAAAAATATGATGCTGTTATAATTGGTTTTGGTAAAGCGGGTAAAACCCTAGCTGCATATCTAGCAAATAAAGATAAACATGTAGCTATTATTGAAAAAGATAAAAATATGTATGGTGGGACTTGTATTAATGTTGGATGTATTCCTACAAAATATTTAGTTCACAAATCAACATTTGCAAAAGAATTCTCAACATTTTTGCAAAAGGCAGAATATTATAAGAAATCAATACTAGAAAAAATTGAATTCATCAGTAAATTAAGAGGAGTTAATTATCATAAATTAGCCGATAATCAAAATATTGAAGTTTTTACTGGTGAAGGTTCTTTTTTAAATAATCATGAAATTGAAATTAGAAGTGAAAAAGAAACTATTTCAATTAGCGGAGAAGATATTTATATTAATACAGGCTCTACTTCATTTATCCCTCCTATTGATGGATTAAAGGATAATAATTTTGTTTTTACAAGTAATACCCTATTGGATTTGAAAATACTTCCAGAAACTTTATTAATTATTGGTGGAGGAAATATTGGGTTAGAATATGCAAATATATATTCAAATTTTGGTAGCAAAGTTATTGTTTTAAGTACAGATTCTACTTTTATGAAAAGAGAAGATACTGAAGTTGGTGAAATAATATTAGACGTTTTTAAGAACAAAAATATTGATGTTAAATTAGGAATAAAAATTGTTAAAATTGAAGGCAATAAGGTAATCTACACGTTAAATGATAAGGAATTTGTTATTTCTGGAGATGCAATATTAGTTGCAACTGGAAGAATTCCTAATACAAGAGGTTTAAGTTTAGAAAAAGCAAATGTAAAAACAAATGAACGTGGTGGTATTATAGTAGATAAAAATTTAAGAACAAATATAGATAATATCTATGCCCTTGGAGATTGTAATGGTGGCCTCCAGTTTACTTATGTTTCTTTAGATGATTTTAGAATTATAAAATCAAATCTTGAGGGCAAAAACTATGATTTGACTAAGAGGAAAAACGTACCTTATTCTATATTTATTGAGCCATCATTAGGTCGAGTTGGTTTAAATGAAAATGAAGCTAAACAAAAGGATCTAGATTATAAAGTATTAAGAGTAGAAATGAAATCTCATCCAAAAGCAAAACTTTTAGAAGATGATAAAGGATTCATTAAAGTATTGGTTGATAATAAATCTCATTTAATTTTAGGTGCCACTTTATTATGTGAAGAAGCTTTTGAACTAATAAATTATATTAAATTAGCAATGGATCACGATATTAAATATGAAGATTTAGTTAATACAATTTATACTCATCCAACAATGAGTGAAGCATTCAATGATTTAAAATAGTCTTATTTTATATTTTTATATATTAATCTATTTATAATAGTTATTTTGAAAATGCTATAAACAATTAAGGATTTTAAATTATAATATAAATAGGAGAAATTATGGTTAAAGTTGCATCTATTGAAAACAAATATTTAAAAGTCAGCATTAATTTAAACGGTGGTAGTTTAACTTCTATTATTGATAAAAGTAATGATAGAGAATTATTTTATCAAGTAGATAGCAGAAGCTGGACCAGTCAAGATGTAGTTATTTTTCCATTGATTGCGCGTATTAAAAATGGGAAATATACTGTAAATGATAAAGAATTTTCTTTAAAGAGCCATGGAATTGCTCGTTATTCGACTTTTGAAATTAAAGAACAAACTAAAGAATCAATAACAATAAAGCTTCTATATAATGAAGAAACATTAAAAGTTTATCCTTTTAAATTTGAACTTGATGTTATTTATACTTTAAAAGACCATGTATTAGAAATTACTAAAGAAGTTAACAATTTAGATGATAAAGATATATATTTTTATTTAGGTTCTCATCCAGCGCTAAAAGTGAGTGGCTATGAAACAGAAAAATCTTTTAATTTTAAAGATGTATATATAGATTTTGGGAAACCTATTAAAACATATAGATATATATTAAATGATGATGGAAGTTTATTAACTGGGAAGAAAAAAGAAATTACTTTAACTAGATTAGCTATTACTAAAGAATTTATCAATGAATTTAAAACCATTATTTTAGATGCAAAAAATATATTTGAAGTGAATTTATATACAAAAGATTATCATTATAAATTTAGTATTGGTAACAATCCAATTCTTGCAATTTGGAGCAAACCAGGTTTTGGAGATTTCTTATGTATTGAACCATGGGATGGAATAACGGACTTTGAAAACGGTCCTAGTGAAATTAGTAAAAAAATGTTAATTAATAAGCTTAGTACAAATTGTTTTTATAAAAATACATTTACAATTGAGTTTATTAAAAATTAGATTTTCGTATAACAAAATCTATTATAAAATAGAAATTTTTATATAAATATTTAGATTTTAATATATAAATAACTAAAATGTTTGAAACTGTTTAAATTTTTATGTAAAATTAAAAATTGTTAATAACAGTAGCAAAAAATTAGGTTTTTTCAAGGTTTATTCAATCTTTATTTGATTCAATAAACTTATGTAGAAATCTAAAATATGCAAATCGAGAACTCTTTTTTCCATTTATTATTTGTATAGAAAATGAAAGCGCTTACTTTTATTATCAATTTGTCATTAGGAAATTATTGTACAAATATTTTCTAATTTCATTGATTTCTATATTAAATAATAGGAGGAAGAAATTTAATGAAGAAAACAAAGAATTTATTATGCTGTGCCGCTGCTACTTTATTAGTATTAGGCTTAGCAGGTTGTTCATCTGGAACAACTGATGGTGGAGACGATACTACTGTTACTACAGTTGATCTAACTGTTTGGAATGGTGGAGATGAACAAGGCTGGTACGCTTCACAAATCGAAGCTTTCAAAGCTGCAAAAGAAACAGATACTTTAAAATTTAACATTACTTAAGGAGTTCAATCAGAATCCACAGTAAAAGATACAATTTTACAAGATATCGAAGCTTCTGCTGATGTATTCTCAATGGCTGATGACCAAGTATTAGATTTATATAATGCTGGTGCTTTACAAAATATTGAAGATGTTTCTTCAACAATTGCAAGTGATGTCAAATCAAGAAACAATGCAGGAAGTGTTACTGCTTCAACAAAAGATGGCAAATTAGTTGCTTTCCCAGCTACTGCTGATAATGGTTACTTCGTTTATTATGATTCAAGTATTCTTGCTAAATCAGATTTAGCAAATTATGAAACAATGTTTGCTAAACTTAAAGCACAATCAACTGATACTATGAAATATGTCTATTCATTCCAATTTGATAGTGGTTGGTATCTTGATGGCTTCTTCTCTGGAGCTGGTACAAGTGCTGTTCTTGATTCAACAACAGGAAAAACCGTTTGTGATTGGAATAATGCAAAAGGTTTAAAAGCTGCTGAAGGTATTTTAAACTTAACATGTGGTGAATATAAAGATTATTTCTATAATCTTGATGATGTCACATTCGCAAGTGATACTGGAAGAACTGAAACATACCGTGTTGCTGCTGGTTGTAATGGTATTTGGAATTCTTCAACTGTTGAAGCAAACTATGGTGCAAACTATGCTGCTACAAAATTACCAGAATATAAAGTTGATGGTAGTTATGTACAACAAAGATCAATTGCTGGTTTCAAATTATTTGGTGTTAATAAATATTCAAAGAATACAAAATGGGCTGTTGAATTAGCAAACTTCTTAACAACTGAAGATGCTGAAGCTGCTCGTTTCACTACAATGGGTGCAGGTCCATCAAATACTGTTGCTGCAAGTAGTGATGCTGTTAAGGCAAACGTTGCTTTAAGTGGTTTGATTGAACAATCTGCTTATGGTAATACTCAATCTGTTTCTGGAAGTTTCTGGGATGCAAGTAAAGCTTTAGCTTCTGCTCTCTATTCTGGAATGAATGGTGATACTGATTTAATTAAGTCTGGTAGAGGAACTTCTTCAATTACATTTGATGAAGCCGCTATCCAAGATTTATTAGATACTGCTGTTGCTGCTATTGAAGCTTAATTATTTAATTAATTAATTCTTACGCCCACATAATTTGGGCGTAAGAAGTTGTTTGAAGGAGGGTGAAATGGAAGCTAACGTAAAATATTATTCAATGAATCCTTTGCAAAAGATTGGATATAAAATTTATAAGTTCTTCCGTAATTTTCCATCTCATTTTATAAGTTGGTTAAAAAGAGTTGGATTATGGTTTGAAAAAGTTTGGTTTAACATTGGTGATTCTCTCCGTATTTATTTCAAGGCATTAGTAGATGGTGATTGGGCTACTAAATTGTCTTTTTTATTTTTAGGGGTTGGTTCATTCAAGCGAAAACAGTATTTAAAAGGTATTCTTTATTTGCTAATAGAGGGTATTTTTATTTATTTTCTAATAACTTTTATGATTCCAAATTTTGCTAAACTTGATTTACAAGATCTTGTTAAAGCAGAAAACGTTTATAACCCTGATACGGGGAAAAATGAATGGAATAATTATGATAATACATTCTTGATTTTACTTTATTCGATTATGTCTATTATTTTAATTATTGCGTTTATTGTATTCTATTTTAAATCTATAAAGAGTACATATAATATTGAACTTGTTGACCGTAATGGTGGTCATATAAATACATTTAAAGAAGATGCAAATCTTTATTTAAATAAAAAATTTCATGTAACATTATTAGTACTTCCAATACTTGGAGTATTAGTATTTACAGTTATTCCTTTAATATTCATGGTTTGTATAGCATTTACAAATTATGATGGAGATCACTTACCACCAACATATTTATTTAGTTGGGTTGGTTGGGATAACTTTGCTAATTTGTTTGGTGGACAAATAGTGTCTAATTTCTCTTATGCTTTCCAAAAAAGTATTTGGTGGACATTTGTTTGGGCATTTTTTGCTACATTTACCAACTATATTGGTGGAATTTTATTAGCTTTATTAATTAATAATAAACGTACAAGAGTTAAAAAATTATGGCGTACGTTATTTGTTATTACAATTGCAGTACCTCAATTTGTTACTTTAATGCTTATTCGTTATTTCTTAAATAATAATGGAATTATGAATACTATCTTAAATCAAATAGGTTTAATTTCTTGGCTTAAATCAATTGGAGCAATTACAACTTCATATTTACCATTCTTAAGTGATCCAAATTGGATTAAAGTGATGGTTATTATTATCAATATGTGGGTTGGTTTCCCTTATTTGATGCTTATTGCTACAGGAATATTAATGAATATACCTAATGATTTATATGAATCTGCAAAGATTGATGGTGCTGGTAAATTCAAGATGTTCTCAAAAATTACTATGCCGTATATGTTATTTGTTACTGGTCCTTATTTGATTTCTCAATTTACTAGTAACTTCAATAACTTTAACGTTATTTATTTATTAACAAGTGGATATTCAACTACTGATATTAAATTAGGATCTGTTAGTTGTAGTGAAGCTGATTTACTTGTTACTTGGTTATTTAAATTAACTACTGAAGATTATGATTATAAGATGGCTAGTGTCATTGGTATTATGATTTTCGTAGTTAGTGCTACATTTACTCTTATTGCTTTTGGAATTATCAACAACAAGAATAAGGAAGAGAGGTTCCAATAATATGTCAAGACATACTAAATTAGTTATTGGTGATGTAATTCGTCATTTATTCCTTATTGTCCTTGTATTTGTTTGGCTATTTCCAATTGCTTGGTTAATATTCTCAAGTTTTGATGTGGGACCAGGTTTAACTTATACTCAACTTTGGCCAACTACTTGGACACTTGATAATTACTATAAGATGTTATTTACATCTAATAGTGTTATTAATTTCCCAAGATGGTTCCTTAATACATTAATAGTTGCTGTTTGTACTTGTTTAATTTCTACGATTTTCATTCTTGGAGTCTCATATGCAATGAGTAAAACAAGATTTGCTTCTCGTAGATTACTTATGAATTTATCAATGATTCTTGGTTTATTCCCAGGTTTCTTATCGATGATTTGTATTTATTTTATTTTAAAGACTTTAAATATCAGCGGTTCATTAATTGCTTTAATTATGGTCTATAGTGGATCAAGTGGAATGGGTTATTTAATTGCTAAAGGTTTCTTTGACACTATTCCTAATTCCTTAGTTGAAGCTGCAAAAGTTGATGGAGCTAGTCAAGCTCATATCTTCTTTAAGATTGTTATCCCACTAAGTAAACCTATTATTGTTTATACAATTATTACAAGTTTCTTAGGCCCATGGTGTGATTTCGTCTTTGCAAAAGTTATATTAACTGCTGGTTATGTTGATGGATATACAGTTGCAATTGGTCTATATCAAATGCTTGATAAGATGTTATTAAATACTTACTTTACACAATTCTGTGCAGGTAGTGTTGTCGTTGCAATTCCTATTTCTATCTTATTTATTATTACACAAAAATTCTATGTTGAAGGTATTACCGGAGGCAGTGTTAAAGGTTAATTATGTTTAAACAAAAAGCAAGAATGTCTAAGCGTTTACTCGCAGGTTTAATTGATTGGAGTATGTGTTTACTTCTTGCTTTTGGTTTATTCTTTTATCCTGCTAATGCAATATTTTCAAAAGTTTTTCACGCTGATGAACTAAAAGCTGATAATTATAATTTAATGCTTGAATATAAGATTATTTATATTGATGAAAATGGGGAATATCAATATACAGAAGCGGGGAAAGATGAGAGTAATGAAGTTTATGAAGCTTATCATAATGATGAAAAATATAAGAGTTTAAAGAATACTGAATATCTTTTAACTCTTACTGAATTAGGTTCATCTTTAATAGTTAGTGAGACTTTATTATTTCTTATAATGCCATTAATTTTAAGAAATGGCCAAACTATTGGTAAGAAAATAAATAGAATTATTCTTACTGATGATTGTTATATTAAAGTTAAGTTCTTAAATGTTTTCTTAAGATATTTAACTATTCTTTTTATAGAGAGCATTGCTTCTTTATTTACATATGGGGTTCCTTTAATTCTTACATTTATTATTATGTGTATCACTAAAGATCATCGAACAGTTCATGATTATTTAAGTGCTACTAGAGTAATTGAAAAGGGAATGACAGTATTTTTAAACCCTGCAGATAGATTAGAGTTTGATGAAAGTAATGCAATCAATGAAGTTGATTTAACTAAATAGGGGGTAATTATGAACGATTCACCATTAATGAAAGCTAATACATATCTAGAATTATCTTTAACAGAATGTGGAAAAGAGCAATGTATTCCAGATAAGAACTTTTCATTTTCAGTAAAGAATTATCATTTATTCCACTATATAGTTAGTGGTCAAGGAACTTTTGTTTTGAATAATGTTGAATACCAATTAAGAGAAGGGATGATGTTTTATATTCCACCTCATTGTCAACCTGTTTATTATCCAAATCATGAGAATCCTTGGACATATATTTGGCTTGGTGTAAATGGAAGTAACGCTAATTCATATTTAGATTTAATTAATTGTAATATTAAAAACCCAATTATTATTGATAAAGAAAAAGTATTACATCCATATTTTGAAAAAATCTATAGCAATTACCGTCTCAATGGATTTTTAGATATCAAATGTTTAGGTTTAGCTTATGAAATGTTCTCCGAACTATTTCATATTAAAGAGAAAAAACACGATATCAAAAAGATCAGTTCAAAAGAGAGTTATATAAAAGTTGCTAAAGAATATATTCTTAATAACTTTGAGTTTGATATTTCCATTGATGATATAGCTAAAAACGTTGGAGTAACATCTAATTATTTAGCAAATATTTTTACTGAAATCGAAAAGAAATCACCAAAGAGATATCTTACTGAAACAAGAATGAATAAAGCAATTCTTTTATTAGAATCTAATAGATATAAGATTAAAGAAGTTGGAGAGATGGTTGGTTATAAAAATCAATTACATTTCTCAAGTGAATTTAAAAAATTCTATGGCATATCTCCTTTGAAATATGCTGATAATTATAAAAATGTAGATGTTAATAATGGAGGAAATAATAATGAATAAAATATTAAAAAAACTAAATGGTTTTCTATTTTTGCCAGCTTTATTGCTTGCTATGAATTCATGTGGTAGTAATTATGAAGATTCATATACTTGGCCTACTGATGGTTCAGTTAAGTTTAATTATGATACAAGAGAATTGACTAATAATTATGGTGATAAAAGCAATGTCGAATCATATGATTATGATAATTTATTAGTTAAAACTCCAACCAATGCCTTACGTGAAGATTTTGCGTATGGAGTTGATGCTTCAATGGTTTATAGTATTTACCAAAATGGCGGAATTTACTATAACGAAGATGGAAAAGAACAAAATATATTTGAAATTATGCATAATGATGGAGTAAATTTCATACGTTTTAGGGTATGGAATGATCCATATGATGCAAATGGAAATAGTTATGGCGGTGGAGAAAATAGTGTGGCAAATGATTTAATTATGGCTAAACAAGCTAAAGAAGCTAAATTAAATGTTATGCTTGATTTCCACTATAGTGATTTTTGGGCTGATCCAGATACACAATATATTCCTAAAGCTTGGCAAGATTATGGTTCTACTGATTTAGAGAATGCTATAGGTACATTTACTAGTGAAACTTTACAAACATTTAAAGATGCTGGAGTTACTGTTGATGCTGTTCAAATTGGTAACGAAATCAATAACGGACTATTATTTCCTTATGGCAAATTAAATACTAGTAGTTCTACAAGTTGGGATAAAATGGCTCGTTTATTATCTCAAGGTATTGATGCTACAAAAAGTGTATTTCCTCATTGTTATACAGTAATTCATTTAGCAGAGGGTGGACAAAAGCAAACTTTTGAAACATTTTTTACTGAAATGGATAAAAGAGAATTAGATTACGATATTATTGGTGCTTCATATTATCCTTATTGGCATGGAACATTAGATAATTTACAAACTAATTTAAATAATGTAACTGCCATTACTGGAAAACCAGTAATGATTATGGAAACTGCTTGGGGATTTACAACTGAACAAAACGATAATTGTTCAAATATATATGATTCTACTTTGGAAGAAGCTGGAGGTTATTTAACTTCAGTTCAAGCTCAAGCAACATGTATTAGTGATATTTGTGATGTTTTAAGTCAAGTACCAAATAATATGGGTTTAGGGATTTTCTATTGGGATGCGGACTGGATTCCTACAACTAATGCCGGATGGGCAACAAAACAAGGACAATCATATAATGATTATGGAGATGATGACCATGCTTCTTTATATAGTGATGGTTTATCAAGTTGGTCTAATCAAGCTTTATTCTCTTATACAGGTAAAGCTTTACCTTCTTTAGCAACATATAAATATATTAAAGAAGGTGGACATTCGGAAGAAGAAGTTGGTAAAGATGTTAAAAGTGATACTGTAGAAATTATATTAAATCTAGGTAACAACGAAACATTACCAACTACTTATCAAGTTATTACAAATTATGATGCATTAAGAGAATATGAAATAGTTTGGGATGAAGAAGAAGTAAAACAACTTGATAGAGCAGGAAAATATGTTGTTCATGGAGTTGTTAATGGTGTTAGTGTCACCGCTAATGTAACTTGTGAATTAAATTATGCTAATGATCCTTCTTATGAGAATCAAACTAGTACAACACTTGGTTCACCTTGGAATGTAATCAGTGGTTCTGAAAATATTAAAGTAGATTTAAAATCGAATGGTAGAACAGGAACTAATGATTTAAATTATTATCATAGTGGTTCTTCATATGGATTTGAAGTTTCTCAAACCATTACTAACGTTAATAAAGGAACTTACAATTTAAGAACTTATGTTGAAGGTACTGCAAATACAAATAGTTTAATAGTTTATTGCAAATATGGTGATGAAACTAAAACTTTTGATTTATCAGACAAATTAAATGGATGGAGTGCTGATAAATCAGTTGCTTTTAAAGAAGCAAAAATAACAGATATTATTATTCCAACAGATGGATATGAAGTTACTATCGGAGTCATTGTTGCTGGAGCAGAGAGCGAATCATGGGGTCATATTGATGATTGGTCTTTTGCTGAACAGTTTTAGGAGATAGATATGGAAAATACATTTGTAGTAAATATTATTCATCGTCCAGAGCTTTCTCCAGAATATGCTGAAAAAGTAAATGGACGTGGAAAGAAATCTGGAGTTGGAGCAAAAAGTTTAAATGATGAATCATTAGAAATCTTTAAAACTCAACAAAGATTAGCTCATGAAAATGGTTTAAAAACTACAATCCAGATAACATATGCTTCACTTTTTAGCGATGATATTATAAGAATTGCAAAAGAAGATCATGAAAAATATGGTGATGAAATTGCTGTTAGTTTACTTGGTTTACCTTGTAAAGAATTTAAAGAAAAATATAAAACAAAAGATTTTTGTATTTGGATGTTTTCTTTAGAAGATAAAAAAAGAATAATTGACGATGTATTTGGGATGTTTTTTGAAAAATTTGGATTTTATCCAGAATCTACTGGTTCATATTTTCTTGATGCTGCTTGTTTGAATTATATTCATGAAAAATATCCAACTGTTAAATGTGCAATTGCAACATGTTGGGAAGAAGGACCAAAAGCATATCATACATGTAATAATTCATGGTATACATTCCTTGATGGAGGACCATGGGCTACTTGGATTCCTTCAAAAGTTAATTCAAATTGTCCAGCAGTTGATCAAAAAGATGATTGTGGGATTGTTTGTATTCCTCACCTATCTAGAGATTTAATTGCTTGTTTTGATGGAAATGGTAGTAATTTTGGGACTCATCCACAAAACGTTATTCGAGGTATGATTTATAATAAAGATGGTGATTTACCATACTTATATAATCTAGTTGATGAATATAGAAATTTAGCAAAATATAACAATGGTTTAAGTTATAACATGATGTTTGTAGGACCTGGTTGGATGAATAAGGCAGGTCGTTGGGAAGCTCCATATGAACTACTTTATAAGTCATATAAAAATGGTATGGAATATTATGGAAAACTTAAAAAAGAAGGTAAGTTAATTGATATGACTATGTCTGAATGGGCTACATATTATCGTGCTCATAAGACTTATAAAGAACCTGAATGTGCCTTATGGAAAGATATTTTATATGGTTCAAGTAAAGAATATTTCTGGTATTTAGATCCATATCTAAGAACATGTTTAGACTTTAATCAAGGTGGTGCAATGATTGATTTAAGACCATACGTTGCTAAACTTGATTGGAAAGTTGGTATTGGAACAGATCATATTTATGATGCTAGCTATCCATATTTAATCCAAGCAAATTATAGAGCCGGATATTTTACTCACTATGCCGGAGCAGGTACTGTAAAATCTTGTAAAGTTACCTATGGAACTGAAGAAGTTGATTTATGTCTTGAAAGATGTAGAGCAACCTATTCAAAAGATGGTTTAGATACTATTGTTACAAGTGATATCGTTGATATTGATTTCAGTGATTTTACATTAAAAGTTCAATCTATATTTAGATTTAAATATGGAACTGGTGAAATATTAATTACTAGAAATATTATGAATGATATCGGTGATAAAAAAGTTACCTTCGATGAATATTTTACAGGTGCATTTGGTACTACTGAATATCAAAGCGATATGAGCAAGATTAAATTACAAATTGAAAACAAAATTGAAAGTAAAAATGTTGATTTTGCCTACAAATGCCGTATCGTTTCGTTAAAAGATGCAAAAGTAGTAAGAGCTATTATACCTGACGTTAATACAATTATTGAGATGAGTGGAGATAATGATTTAGGAGAATTTGAAGAAGGACATGCCTTCTCACCTTCATATCGTTTATCCTTAAAAAAGACTTTATCTAAAGGAGGTTTGACAACATGTCTCAAGCTAAAAAAGGAAGATTAAATTATCGTTGTCCACAATGTTTTAATCGTGATATCGATATGGATTTATTCTTTGATGAAGATAAAAAAGAATATTATTGTTTAAGATGTTGTTTTCATGGAACTGAAGAAGAAGTTTTAGCTCAAAATGAACAATGTAAACATAAATATCATGATATGGAACAAAGAGTTGATAGTTTTAATAAAGATGATGAACCAATTAAAACTCACAAAATTAAGAAGGGAGAAATGTAATGATTCTTGGAATTGATGTTTCTTCTTATTTTGAAGAGATTGCTGCAGGTGCAAAATATTATCGTGGAGATAAAGAAGTAGATTTCTTTAACGAATTTAAGAATAATGGAGTTGATTATATCCGTATTAGATTATGGGTTGATCCATATTCAAATGATGGTAAACATTCTCCTTATTTAGGTGGTACAAATGATTTAGATTCGTTTATTAATCTATCTAGAATTGCAACTGCACATGGATTTAAGGTACTTTTAGATATTCACTATAGTGATTTTTGGTGTGATCCATCAAAGCAAACTTTACCTAAATCTTGGGCAAATAAGAACAATAAAGAACTAAATGAAGCAGTTTATAAATATACTAAAAAAGTATTAGAGACTGCAAAAGAAAATAATATTGATATAACTTTAATCCAAATTGGTAATGAAATAACAAATGGTATGTTATGGCCAAATGGAAGATTAATTGATCAAAAAGATGGAACAAGAACTAATTATGAAACCGTTTGTGGATTCTTAAATAGTGGTATTAAAGCTGTTAAAGAAGTATCTCCAAACAGCAAAATAATTATTCATTTAGAGAAGTCATTTGATAATAAAATTTATAATGAATATTGTGAAAACCTTGTCAAATACCATGTGGATTATGATATTTTAGGTGTTTCATATTATCCATATTGGCATCATAATTTTAAAGATTTATTTGTTAATTTAGATGATATTAAAGCTAAATTTCATAAACCAATTATGATAGTTGAAACTGGTTATGCATTTACTTTAGAAAGTTATTTTAAGAAAACAAATAAAGATAGTGAAAAGATGTTAATTGATGAGAGATTCTTATCTCAAATGGAAACTAAATTAGAATATCCATTATCAGTAGAAGGTCAAAAAGATTTTATTAAAGAATTAATTAGTTTATCTAAGAAACATTCTATTGAAGGAATCTTTTATTGGGAACCATGTTGGTTACCATTAGAAGGTATATGTTGGAGTAGTGAAGCAGGACTTACTTATATTCATGAAGAGCAAAAAACAACTCGTAATGAATGGGCAAATCAATGCTTGTTTGATTATGAAGGTAAAATGTTACCAGCATTTGATGAATTTAGGAATAAATAAGGAGGAACAAATTTATGGCTGGATTAAGATTAGAACATATTTATAAGGTATATCCAAATGGAACAAAAGCTGTTAGTGATTTCACAATGGATATTAAAGACAACGAATTAATAGTTTTCGTTGGACCTTCTGGTTGTGGTAAATCAACAACTTTAAGAATGATTGCAGGACTTGAAGATATTAGTGCAGGAGAACTTTATATTGGTGATAAAATTGTCAATGATGTAGAACCAAAAGATAGAGATATCGCAATGGTTTTCCAAAATTATGCATTATATCCACATATGACTGTTTATGAAAATATGGCATTTGGTTTAAGATTAAGGCATACTTCCAATGCTGAAATTCATGAAAGAGTATTATGGGCTGCTAATATATTAGGATTAACTGAATATCTTGATAGAACACCAAAAGCAATGAGTGGTGGTCAAAGACAAAGAGTTGCTTTAGGAAGAGCTATTTTAAGACATCCTAAAGTTATGTTACTTGATGAACCATTAAGTAACCTTGATGCTAAATTAAGATCACAAATGCGTAGTGAAATTGCAAAATTACATAAACAATTAAAAACTACATTTATTTATGTTACTCATGATCAAGTTGAAGCTATGACTCTTGGTACAAGAGTTGTTGTTATGAAACTTGGTAGAATTCAACAAATTGGTACTCCTAAAGATTTATATGATTATCCAGACAACAAATTCGTTGCAGGATTCTTAGGAACTCCACAAATGAATTTCTTTGAAGGAACATTGCTTGAAAAAGGAAAAGAAGTTGAAGTCAAATTTAAAGATTCAAAAAATACAATTAATATTCCAAACGAAGATTTAGCTAAACTTGATCCTGTATATTTAGATGGTAAACATAAGGTTTATTTAGGTATTCGTTGTGAAAATGTTTCTGTTAGTAAAGACAATAAAACAGGATTAGATTTTAAGATTTCACACTTTGAAGAATTAGGAAACGAAACTTTAATTTACGGAGATTTAAATTTAAATTCTGATTCAATTACTGAATCAAAATCTTCTTGTATTGTAAAAGCATTAAATAGTAATGGCTTAAAAGAAGGAGACGTTATTAAGATTAATATGGATGTTTCTCATATACATTTATTTGATAAAGAAACCGAAGTAACAATTTTACCACGTGTTCCAAAATATAATTCCTACGTTTCCAAAGTTAGTAAGGGTGAATTAAGTTTTGAAAAGGAAACTATTAAATTACCACAAGCTTTAAATTATGTTAAAGAATTTAGTGGAAACTTATATATTCCTTTAGATGCTATTGATATTTCTAGTAAAGGAAGAATTACTGGTACATTAAAAGAAATTGAAAAGATTAATGATACATTATTAGGTCATTTAAAATTAACTGATGGAAGAATAATGTTTGTTAAATTAGATAAAGAATATAAGGTTGGAGAAAAAGTAAAATTTAATGTTTTACTTGATAAGATTTCATTAATGGATAATGGCAAAGATATTATCAATAAGATAGGTGATTATGATAAGTTTACAGCTCGTTTCTTAAACTACAAGACAGTAATCGACCGCACAAAAGATAGTGTTTTTGAAAAAGATCATGAAAAACGTATTCAAGAAGTTAATAGTAAATATGAAAAACTTACTAAAGAAGAAAATGATAAATATGTTATTAATTTAGCTCTTGCTCAAAAGACTGATACTTCAAAAATTAAAGAGAAAAATAAGAGTGAAGTAGTTAAAAAAGACGCACAATTAAAAGAAGCTTTAAAAGTAGCAAAAGAAAAATATCAAAAGAATAAAGTAAGTTACTCAAATGAACATAAAGTTCTTTTAAAGAAAGCGAACGATGAAATTGATACTATCTATGGAGCACGTAGAAAAGAAGAAGATTCATCTTATAAAGAATTCTTAAAGATTAATCGTGATAGTGATGCTAAGAGTAGACGTAGACAAGATCATATCGAATTCAATGAAACTTTCTCTAAAGAAAAAGAAAATGATTTAAATTTAAAAATCAGTGCAGAGAATTTACGTTATGATACATTTGTAAACGCTAATAAAGCTGAATTTAAACGTAGCAAAGTAACATTAAAAGACGAAAATAAAGCCTTTAAGAAAGCTTGCTATGAAGCTGAAAATCCAGTTAAAGTAGTGGAAGCAAAACATAAAAAAGATTTAGCAAACTTTAAGAAAGAAAAGGCAATAGATGAAAAGAAAGCTGGTTTAATCTATTTCTTCAATATTAATGGAACATTTATTGAATCAACCGATATTATTTCAAATAAATTGAATCAAGGTTTAGGAACCAAAGTATTTACAAAAGAATTCTTAGTAGAATTCCCACATGATTCTTATAAACTTGGTAAATCTGGATTTGGAATTAAAGTTGAAGAGAATTTAGATTTTGGTGATTTTATTGCTGTTAAATGTTCTTATGTAGACGTTTTAAAAACTAAAAAATATGTATATTTAAAATCAGAAAAAGAGATGAAAGTTGGCGAAACTGTATTTATCAGTTTTGATATTGTTAAATCTCATATTACTGAAATTGGTATGGATATTAAACTTTATTAATTAAAACAAATAAAAGACAACAAAAAAAGCTTCGGACCTTACCGAAGCTTTTATTTTGTTTATTTAATATTGAGTCAGATTAATAACGGTTACTGCCGCCACCAAATCCATGGTTTTGTCTACCGCTTCCATCACGACTTGATGAACCTGAACGATCAGAGCGATATCCGCCTCTAGAACTTCCGCCACGTGAAGAATATCCACCTTCTGAATATCCGCCACGGCTTCCACCAGAGTATCCACCACGACTTCCGCCGGAGTATCCACCTCTTCCGCCACGATTTCCACCGCGGGAGAATCCGCCTCTTCTTGAACCACCATTTGATGGTTTCTTTTCGCTTAATTCAACAGCAACTTCTCTTTCACCAACTTTAATACCATTCATTTTCTCCATTACGACATCGACTTTGTCTTTTGGTAATTCGAAGAAACTGAATTTATCTTTAACATAAGAATCACTGAAGTCAGTATCATTTACGCCTTCACAATTCTTCATAATTAACTCTTTTAATGATTCAGAGTTAACTCCATCAAAACTTCCTACATTAATAAAGAATCTTTGAGTATTTGGATTTTCTCCATGTTCTCTTGGTCCTCTACTACCAGCTGAAGCAGTGCCTGCTTTTGCTAACATAGCTTCATCTTCTACTAATTTTCTAAGTAAAGCAGCTTCAATTTTTGCATCATCAGCTTCGACTCCTGCATCCTTTAAGCTTGCTTTATAGGTGATAATAGCTTCGCTATATTCATCTAAATTAGCCTTTTCAATAATCTTTGTAATCTCGTCTAAAATTTTTGTATCCATATTTATAGATCCTTTCTTTATCTCTTGGATAATGTTGTGTGCCTATATAGTTATTTATCACTGGTCGTAAGGTCGAAAATCGCGTCATTGATCTATAAATAGATAGTTATCAGTCCTACTGATATTTCGCACTTGAAAGAGTATATCATTATTGATTTTAAAAAGACAACAAGATTTTAAAAAACTTCATAAATTCCCTAATATAAATATTGAAAATTTAGACTTATTATCATAATATAATAAAGCACGCGCCCATAGCTCAATTGGATAGAGCGTTTGGCTACGGACCAAAAGGTTACGGGTTCGACTCCTGTTGGGCGCGCCATTATGAAACAATTGCCTTGATAGTAAATATCAAGGTTTTTTTATTTCTTTTTCTTTTTTCACAAGTAAAAAGAAGTTGGATATAAAAACTTAGAACTTTATAATGTTGATAGTGAAATACATGCATTTAGACTCTTCTTGTTCATATACCTGTCTAGCTTATATGCTCGAACTTTTAGGCTTTGATACAGAAGATTATAAGATTGCTCTACAAATGAATCTTCCTTACTTTATCGATTATGATGAAGAATCAGATATATACTCCTCTGGTTTTATGCTTCAAAGTGCGAAATGGTTCAACCAGTTCTTAATTCCTCGTGGATATTTGTTTTCTGAGAAAATTAAGGCTAAAAGCGAAGTCTTGAAGTTCTTAACTCCAGGAATGATGATAGGTTTACTTAATCCTAATAATTCAAAACACGCTATAGTATTTAATGGATTTAACAATTCTCTATTCTTTTTTTAACCCTAAACATCCTCAATCGAGTGAGCAAACGGAAATAACGCTTACTAAAGATGAATTGCTAGATAGATTAGCTGATGTTGTTGTTTGTGGGCAAATAAAGAAAACTGATAATTCTATAAACAAAATACCTACTATAAATTCATATAATATCTGGTTGCAGTACAAAAAGGCTTTTGAGATATTTTTAAATGAGTCACATTCTCATAAAGAGTTATTAGACAAGAGAGATTCCCTATTTAGACCGCTTTTAATAGATTCATTAGAGATGATGAGGCTTCTTAAACAAGATGATTTAGTTAATAAGCTTAAAAAATTACAGAGTGATTATGTATCTATATTAAGGAATAAAGATGAAACTTCAAATATTAGACTTAATTCTTCTGATTATTTAAGTTGTCTTAATGAAATCATTGATTTATCTATCTTTAATCAAAGTAATTTTTATGAACCTTGAAAACGATATTTTTATATCTATATTATATTTAATACACAATTTGAAATGTATCACTTTCTTTGAAATAATCTTGGTTAAAGAAATTGGCTTTCTTTTTTTAATTAATTCTTATTAATTGGATATTTAAGTCGAATATAAGAATTAAAAATCATAACCTAAAAAATGTTCTGCTCATAGTAAAAAGCGAACTGATTAATAGGAAAAACATGGATAAATGTTAATGAATATTATATTAGAATTTTTTTAGGACAACAAAATAATTTTTGTAGGAATGTTTAGTTGTTTAATGTCAAACAATATGAAACAAAATTACGAATTTAAGAAATATATTTAAAAATGATATACTGTAAAGGCAAAAATGGGGGTGTTTTAAAAATGAATATAAATAAAATATGTTTATTTAGTTTATTTAGTCTTGTTTTGTGTTGCTGTTTTGTAGATAGTTCTTCTAAAAGACAAGAGGAAGGATTTTTGTCATCCAGCATTGTCTCAACAGATGAATCATTGGTAACAAATAAATTAATTATTGGAGAAGATGAATTTGTGTTTAATGATAGCAAAAGAAATGAGTACAAATATGATGCTTTTGTAAAGGAAAAGATTATTGAAAAATCTAATGTAAATGGTTTAAGTAGAAGCGGAACACCTACTAGTTATATTTCTTTTAATTGCGATAACGCTTTTAGTGTAACAAGCATACAATCTTATTATGATTATCAAGATGAGTGGTTTCATCAAAACAACAATTGCACAAATACATTACCTAACCAAAGCAACTCTAAGCAAACAAAGTATTTTGTAAATAACCCTTTAAGCAATCCTTATGATTCTCTCGCTTATTTAAATTTAACATTTAGAAGAACAGATGGAACTAATACCATAGAAGATTATTTTATGGGAACGTCTTTTTTAGTTGCTCCTGGAGTGCTTCTAACGGCGGCTCATTGTGTTTATTCAAATGGAGATTTTGGAGGAAGCGACATTACACAAGGGTTTGCTTCTCATATCTTTGTTAACCCAAAGCGTAATGGCTCTGAAATTGTAAGTGAAAGATTTGAAATTACTAAGTGTGTTATACCTTATGAATGGTATGTAAACAAAAACTGGAGCTATGATTGGGCCTTATTATACTTTGAAGATTCAATTAATAGTGGTTTAACATCTTATAGATATCTTTCAGAATATAACGATAATACTATAACAAGTAATTCAGTAAACGTTATTGGCAATCAAATAGGTGATAACGGTTTGATGTCTGTTACTACTTGCGGAAATATTTCTAAACCGAATGCTCATAGTTTGAGGTATTCAGCTAATACAGCCAGCGGTAATAGTGGTTCACCTGTTTTTTCTTTAATAAATAATAAGTTATATATTATAGGTATCCATTCAAATAGAACTAAAAATTTATTTGTAAATTATTCAGAATGCGTTAGATTAAGAAATGTTATGTTTTATTTAGCTTCGACATTATAAGGGGATTTTTATGAAATTTTTAAATAAGATGTTTTTACTATTTTCTATAATGGTACTTGTTGTATCTTGTGGAAACGAAAATGGAAATGCAAAAATACCATGTGATATATTGATGGGTTATGGAACCGTTTATAAAAACGATAAAGAATATTTAAAAGGAAATTTTGAATATTTTAATTCTACAAGTTCTAGTGATTTTTCTTTTTCTTCATATGGATATATTGATATGTATTATCCTTTGTCAGCTATTGAGATATTAACGGCGGATGGAAAAGATGAGGAAATGATTGATAGTAACGTTGATATTAATTCACTTTCCAATCTTCTTATGTTTGTTAATATTTTTTATAGTGATACTAATCACGAGGGAAAACTTCCAAGCAGTGAGGATACAAGTTCTGAAGTTTGGATTCATCGTGTAATTATACTTGATGAGAGTTATAGAAGAGCTTATTTCAATGTAGAATCGGTATCAAATGATTCTTACAAAGACTATATTGATGCTTATTTTGAGGAATAAATATAACATTTAAAAAATAATTTGCTTTTTGTGCAATTTAAACTAAAAAAGATGAAGGCATAAAAAAATTTGGAACACTTCTTTAAATTATGGTAGTTATTATAAATTTATAGCTAAAAATATGTCTTTTTGTATAAATATTGTTTTTATAAGTAATTAATATTTTATTTGCATATTAATAAGTGTCTTTTTTATATAAAAATATACGTTATCCTACTATAATATATATAGATAAACAGGAGTCATATAATATGAAAAAAGATAATTGTCCTTATTGCTATAAAGGAGAGAGTTTAGCTAAGTTTGGTTATTTAGCTTTTGAAACCGAATATTCTTTTGTAATTGTATTTAAAGATCAATCTCATAAAGGAAGAATGGTTGTAGCATATAAAAAAGATCATGTTGGAGAACTAAAAGATTTATCTATTGAAGAGAGAAATGGATTTATGAATGATGTAGTTAATGTAGCTAAAGCAATAGATAAAGCATATCATCCAGATAGAATTAATTATGGAGCATATGGAGATACACTTGGTCATCTACATTTTCATTTAGTGCCTAAATATAAAGATGGTTTTGAATGGAATGGAACTTTTGCTATGAATACTGGTAATTTAGTTAGCGAAGAAGAATGTAAAAAAGTTGCTAAAAAGATTAAAGACAATTTTATTGAATAGTAGATTTTATATAAATATGTAAAGTATGTTTATATTTATTTGCTATATCTTAGTATGATATTATATTAAAAGCGTTTTAAAACGCTATTAAAGGATTAATATGGAAAATGTTTTAGAGTTAGAAAATGTTGGAAAAAAATATGCCACATTTGAATTAAAGAATGTTTCTTTTTCATTAGAAAAAGGTTCGATAATGGGCTTTATTGGAAGAAATGGTAGTGGTAAATCTACTACTTTAAAAGCCATTATGAACTTAATTCCTTTTACTGGTTCAGTAAAAATGAATGGTGAAGAATTTGCTAAGAATGAAGAAGAAAATAAACAAAATATTGCATTTATTCTTGGTGGAGTAAATGTATATCAATTTGTAAGCGTTAAAAGCTTAGCTAAAGTTACTAGTAAATTTTATAAACACTGGGAACAAGATACATTTAATAAATATATTTCTTTATTTAATATTGATGTGAATAAAAAGATTAAAGAATTATCCCAAGGTATGAAAGTTAAATTAAATTTAGCATTAGCTTTATCCCATCAAGCTAAAGTATTGCTTTTAGATGAACCTACAAGTGGACTTGATCCTGTTTCAAGAGATGAGATATTACAAATATTCTTAGATTTAGTACATGATGAAGAAATTTCTATTTTATTCTCTACACAAATAGTAAGTGATTTAGAAAGATGTGCTGACTATATTACTTATATTCGTAATGGTCAAATAATGGATAGTGCCTTAATTAAAGATTTTGTTAGTAAATATTTGTTAGTTAAAGGTGATGCTAAAAAATTATCAACTATAAATGAAGGTAAAATAATTGGTAAAAGAATTGTTAGAGATAGTTTTGAAGGCTTAATTCGTATTGGAGATGCTGGTGAATTTAAAGATTTTGATTGCAAAAATCCTGATATTGAAGATGTTATGATTTTCAATGAAAGAGAGGCATTATAATGAAAAACTTATTATATAAAGAATGGAAATTATCAATGACTCCACAATCATGGATTTTCTTAATTTTTGCTGCCATGGTTTTTATTCCTGATTATCCTCTTGTTATTCCTGTAGTTTTTGTATTATCTGCAATTCCTACTTTAATTGCTTTTTCAAAAGAAGCAAATGATATTTTATTTACTGCTTCTTTACCTATTAGAAGAAATGATGTAGTTAAAAGTAAGATAACTTTTATTCTTAGTTATGAATTATTATTCTTACTTCTTGTAATCATATGTTTAGTTCCATCTGGAATTTTATATGCCACAAAATCTTTAAATGTAGATCCTGAAGGAAATCCAATATATGGAAATAGTGCAGGAATGGATGCTAATATTGCTCTTGTTGGTATTTATTTACTTATATATGCTATACATAATATTATTTTCTTCCCATGGTTTTATAAACATCCAGATAAATTTACTGTTCCATTCTTTACTGCTTTTATAGTTGCTTCAGTATTAGGATGTTTAATTTATTTTACTCTTGGATTTATTCCTGCTACTGCGACAATATTTGATGCTTTAACTTCTACAAATTGGTATTACCAATTAATATTCACTGCAGGATGTACTTTAATATTTGTTTTATTAACTATTTTAACTTATAAATTATCTATTAAACATTTTTCTAAAGTAGATATTTAGTAGAAATCATATTCGAATTTTTAGAGTATAATATCTTTACGCCCTAATAGCGCAACTGGATAGAGTACTTGACTTCGAATCAAGGGGTTGTGGGTTCAAGTCCTACTTAGGGCGCCACATTTAAAATATGGAAAAAGAAAAGAATAAAGAAGAAAAAAAGAAAAGTAATTATACTTATAAAAATCACTACAAAACTGGTGAAGATATTGATATGCTTCATGAAAAGAATAAAAGAAGTAGTGATTTTGATTGTTCAATTTGTGATATTCATGAAGATGGAGCCTAATAATGTCTTACAAAGTTATTGATATAAATAAGTATTATAGAAAAGATTCTTTTTTACGTTTTAGTACACAAAATATGTGTTCTTTTGCTATGTCTGGAAGAATTGATGTAACTAACCTAGTAAATTATAGTAAAGAAAAAGGTACTAAATTTTACATAAATTTTTTATATTTAATTGGTAAAGTTATTAATTCTAGAGATGATTATAAACTATGGTATTTTTATAAAGAGAAAAAACTTGTTTGTTATGATCATGTAAATGTAACTCATTATGTTTTTCACGATGATAAAGAAAACTGCACTCCAGTTCACACTGAATATAATGAAGATTACAATGTGTTTTATAACAATGTTAGTAGAGACATTGAACTTGCAAAAGAATATAAATATAGAGATAAAAAAGACATAGATTTAGATACTTATTTCGATGCTTCATATATGCCTTGGTTTTCTTATGATGCATTCTCACTTGAATTACCTGACGGTTATTTATATTTTTTGCCAATCATTAATTGGGGAAAATATCGTTTAGAAAACAATAAAATAATGCTACCAATATCAATTAGATTAAACCATGCTGCTGCTGATGGGTATTTAGCTAGTAAGTTCTTTTTATTACTCCAAGAAGAAGTAAATAATTTTAAGTATTAAAGTATTTCCTTTTGTTAATTTTTAGTTTTATAATAATAAAGATACAAAGACTATATGTCCTAATTTAGGAGTGACACATATACGAGTATTAAAACGAGTAAACTTCGTTAAAAGTTATAAGAACAAAATAGGGTGGCACCACGATAAAATCGTCCCTTGTGATATTCACAAGGTTTTTATTTACTTAAAAACCATAGGAGATAAATATGGAAAGAATAAGAATTAATGAATTAGTTATTGATAAACCAGCTAAAATTGCAGGTTGTATTGATATCTTAAGAAATACCAAATATATGGTATTTGTAATTTTAAAAGATTTAACAGGAGTTATTCAAGTTTCAATTGATAAAGGTACTCAACCTACATTAACTGAAGAAATTTTAAAAGCAACTCCAGGTTCATTTATTAGTGTTTGGGGTGTTGAAAAAGAAAATCCACACGTTAAATTAGGGGGAAAAGAGTTTATTCCTTCTAAAATAGTAGTAGAAAGTGTTGCCAATGAATTACCAGTAGATGCTAATTCTTTTATTGATCAAAGAATTGACTATCGTTGGGTTGATTTAAGAACTGATAAAAACACTTTAATTTTTGAAGTTCAAACTTTACTTGTTAATAAGATGAGAGAATATCTTTTACAAAAAGATTTCTTAGAGATTCATACTCCAAAAATTATTGGAGCTGCAAGTGAAAGTGGTTCTGAAGTATTTGAATTAAAATACTTTGATAAAAAAGCTTATTTAGCTCAATCTCCACAATTCTATAAACAAATGGCTATGGCAGCTGGATTTGATAGAATTTTTGAAACAGGGCCTGTTTTTAGAGCTGAAAAATCATATTCAAATAAACATACAACTGAATTTACTGGTTTTGATGTTGAATTCTCTTATATTGATAATATGTATGATGTTATGCATTTAGAAGAAGAATTATTAACCTATGCTTTAAAAGCAGTTAAAGAAAAGTATGGAAATAAGATTAAAGAATTATATGGAAAAGAAGTAGTTGTTCCAACTTGCCCATTTCCAGTTATGAAATTACCTGATGTTTATAAAGAACTTGAAAAACGTTATGGAATGAAATTTCCAGATGCTGTAAAAGGTGATTTAGTTACTGAAGCTGAAAGAAAAGTAGAAGATTTAAGTAAAGAGATGTTTAATAGTGAATTCTTATTTATAACTGATTATGATGCTTCGCAACGTGCTTTTTATCATATGAGAGATAAAAATGGCGTTCCACAAGGCTATGATCTTATTTGGAGAGGTTGTGAAATTACTACCGGTGCTCAAAGAGAACATCGTTATGAAATATTAAAGAAACAAGCTGAAGAAAAAGGCTTAGGAAAAGATGTTGAATTCTATTTAGAGTTCTTTAAATATGGAGTACCACCTCATGGTGGATTTGGTCTTGGTGTTGATAGATTAACTATGTTATTACTTGGTATAACAATTAAAGAAGCAATGTTTATCTTCCGTGGACCTCAAAGATTAAATCCTTAATATTAATTTATATAGGGAAGAAGGTAGTTTCCTTCTTCCTTATATTTATAAATAATGATTGAATTATTTAACCATTTTGCTATATAATAATTATCGCGACGGGGCGTAGCGTAGCTTGGTATCGCGTCTGCTTTGGGAGCAGAAGGCCGCTGGTTCAAATCCAGTCGCCCCGACCATTTACGAAAATTGAGTAATACTTAAAAGTATTACTTTTTTTATAAATAAATATTCATATTTATTGAAAAATAGTAAGGCCTAATGTATATTATTTATATGTTTATAGATTTTAAAAAAGACAACAAAATACTGGAACACGGCATCTTAAAACAATATACAGGATATTTATTATTTACAATTGCTATATGTTTAGTGGAAGCTATATTAATTATAGTTAATACAGTTTTACATTTAAAAGGTCAAAACAATAGTCAATTTTATTATTATCTTGTTTCATATTGTTTTTTGCTTTTATTATCAGTTGTAGCAGTTATTTTATTAGTTTCTTTTAGAAAAGAAAAAGAGAAACATCTTAAATTATTTAAGTATTTTTTAAGTATTTATTTAATTTGTGTATTAATTTGGTCAATTTATATTGGAGTTTTAGATATGTCTCCAGTATCAATAAATGATGGATCAATAATTGTATATCTAACTGTTATGATGGCTTTTTGTTGTTTTAGTTTTTTAAATCCTATTTGGTTTATATCAATATCTATTAGTTCTGTTGTTGTTTTATATTTATGCTTATATTTTATAGATGGCGTATCTTTAGGAGCTGGAACATTTTTAAATATCTTTGTATTTTTATTAGACGCAAATATTATTGCTTATAAGATGTATCATAATTGCTATAAAGAAATTACTGATACTTTAAAATTATATGAATTATCTTATGTTGATCAACTAACAAAAGCTAATAATAGAAGAGCTCTTGATGAAGCTATTGAGAAAAGAATGAAAGACAAACAAAGTTTCTATTTTATTATTCTTGATATTGATTCATTTAAGAATGTTAATGACGCATTAGGACATCAATATGGCGATGCTTATTTAATTACTTTATCTGATGTATTAAAGAGTGTATTTGGTGAACAAACATATCGTTATGGTGGAGATGAATTTACTATTATTGCAGAAAATACAACTATGGATGAAATAAGAAATAAAGCAGAGAAAGTTAATAAGTTATTAAAAGAAAAGATTGTAGGATATAATTTAGCAGTTAGTTTTTGGTGCTCATGAGACCAAAGGCGATGAAGATTTTGATGTGATTTTTAATAAAGCTGATAAAGCGCTTTATAAAAATAAAACAATTAAAGACGAATCAATTCATTTCTTTTAAAGATTTTTTGTTGTTCTTTTGTTGCTTCTATAAACCATTTTATTGTTTAGATAAGGGGAATATTTTATGATTTTAGTCGAAAACTTAACCAAAGAGTTTAAAAAACCTATTCGTGGAAAAGGGGTTTGGGGAATGTTTAAAACTCTTTTTTCACGTAAATACGAAACCAAAGTTGCTGTTGATCATATTAATTTTACAATTAATAAAGGCGATATAGTTGGATATATTGGATCTAATGGTGCTGGAAAATCAACAACTATTAAAATGATGTGTGGAATATTAAATCCTAGTAGTGGAAAAGTATTAATTGATGGAAAAGAACCATATAAAAATAGAAAAGAAGTATGTAAACATATTGGGGTTGTTTTTGGTCAAAAAACTCAGTTATGGTGGGATATTCCTTTGATAGAATCTTTTAAGGTATTAAAGGAAGTTTATTTAGTAAGTGATAATGATTATGAATAGAGAATGAAGATGCTTACGGATTTATTAGATTTAGCTTCTTTTATGAATTCACCAGTTAGGACATTATCATTGGGTCAAAGAATGAGAGCAGATTTAGCATGTGCAATGATTCATAATCCAGATATATTGTTTTTAGATGAACCTACTATTGGTCTTGATGTTTTAGTAAAAGATAAAATTAGAAAAGCTATTATTGAAATGAATAAGAAATATAATACGACGATTATATTAACTACACATGATATGGCGGATATTGAAAAACTTTGCAACAGAATAATTATTATTGATGAAGGCAAGGTTATATATGATGGAACCCAAGAGAATCTTAAATCTACATTTGGTGATTTAAGAACTATTGTTGCTACAATTGAAAAAGAAATAGTAGATATTAAATTACTAAATAATTTTAATAAAAAAGTTGCTTATAGTAGTGCAAACCATGAATTAATAGCAAAATTTGAAGCTAGTGATATAGATGCAGAAGATGTAATAAGTGAAATGTTAAAACATATTCATTGTAAGGATATTAAGATTAAATCTATTGATATCGAATATATTGCTAAAAAAGTTTATAAGAATGGAGAGGTTAAACATGAAAAGAAACAAACTAAGTAGTTTCTTTAGAAAATATACTCCATTTATTAGATCACAAATGATGAATGGTTTAGCATATAAAAGTTTTTTATATACTTGGTTTTTATCATTAATTATTTCTGCTATATGTTTTTGCTTTCTTTGGATTGGAGTTTATTCAAGTAAAGAAAATGGTGCTACTGTAAATGGTTTTTCATTAAATGAAATGTTATTTTATTATGTATTTATAACATTTACTCAAATATTAATTACTTCATCTCCTTCTCAAGATTCGATTACTACTCAAGTAATGGATGGAACGATATCTACCCAATTAATTAAGCCATTATCTTATAGATTAACTATGTTATTTATGAGTATTGGAAATTTTTTGTCAAATTATTTATTACTTATATTACCTGTATCAATATTAGGAATTATAATATTTCATTTTACAGGCATATTTATAATTAGTAATGTCCTAGATTTTATTTTACGATATGTTTTATATATATTGTTTTGTTTTATAGCATCAATTTTATATGATTCAATAAATTATTTATTTGGAATATGCTCTTTTTATACTTTAGCTGATTTTGGAATGTTTTTATTAAAACAAATTATTATTAATTTCTTAAGTGGAACTATGCTCCCTTTATCATTTTTCCCAGATATTGCAAAGAAGATATTATATTATTCTCCTTTTGCTAGTTTAGGACAAAATCCATTACTTATTTTAATGGGGAAGATGGATTACACAGGAATATTATTTAATTTTGGTTTAATTCTTTTATGGATTGTATTCTTTGAAATCATTAACAAGTTATTTTTTAATCATGCAATTAAGCATGTTACTATTCAAGGAGGTTAAGTATGTTTAGATATATAAAACTTTATTTCGTATATTTATCTCATGCGATTCAAACTCATTTGCAATATAAGACCGATGCTTTAATTGGTATATTTTCTTTTATTGTTTCTAACTTATGTTCTTTCTTAACTATTTGGATGATTGTTAATTCATTTGGAAATATGGGTGGATGGAATATGTGGGAATTAGGTTTCCTTTATGGATTTGCTATGTTACCAAAAGGATTAGATCATATTTTTACTGATAATTTATGGGCTTTTGGATTTAGAATTTTAGTTGAAGGTAAATTTGACAAATATTTAACTAAACCAGTTAATCCATTATTTTTATTAATTGCAGAAAAATTCCAACCTGAAGGTTTTGGCGAATTAATTATTGGTTTAGTATTATGCATAGTTTGTGGACTTAATGTTTCTATTGATGTTACTTTTGGAAAAATATTATTAATGATAGTGGCAATAATATTTGGAGCTTTAATTTATACAGGTATTAAGTTAATTACTGCATCTATTTCTTTTTGGACAAAAAGAAGTGGTCAAATCATGTCTACTATTTATAACATTAATGATTTTAGTAAATATCCAATTAAAATCTTTAATTTTGGTATTCAAATAGTATTTACATTCGTTATTCCTTTTGCTTTATGTGCATCTATTCCTGCTGAAGTATTATTAAAAGGAACTTGGAATCCTTACTATGTATCTTTAATAATTATAGGCGTTTCTTTGTTATTAAACGGCCTGGGTCTATTGTTATGGCATATTGGTCTTAAAAGATATGATTCAACAGGTTCTTAAAAACGTTGAAAATTACGAAATAATTAAGTAAAAATTGTCATTTTTGGTCTATTTTTTGAAAATAAATGTATTATAATAAAACTTGTGAGAATTAATAGAAAAATACTATTAGCGAGTTTAGTATTAGGGAGTTCTATTACACTTACGGTTTCAACTTTGTGTTGGTTTACAGTTCAAAATAAGGTTAACTCTGGTGTTAACGATATTATTTTGGATAATCCTTTGTCTTTGAAATTAAGATATTTTAAAGGTAATTATGTTACTAGAAGTGAAACTAAAGTAAATTTAGGATATAGATATTCTTTAAGAAGCGATAACTCAATTACTCCAGATGGTTTCTCTTATGATGAAACCTATTTTCCTTATGCAGAAGATTATAAATTAGATATAAGTTTAATTTCTCCTGGTTATGCTTTTACTTATGTTCTTGAAGTTGGAGGATGTAAAAGTGGAGGATATTTAAGCTTAGATATTACAGGTTTTAATTCTACAAGCTATGGAACATATAATTCTAATAATGTTTATTTATCTAAAGCCTTAAATGTTTATGGTACTTATACAAGTACAGTAGCTGATTTAACAACTCTTTCTAAAGGTTTTATACAAAATAGTGGTACATATACTGATTGTTTTACTGAAACTGGTGCTTCTAAAGATACAAGTGTTAACATATTGACTACACCAACTTTAACTAGTACTGATAATGTTTATATGTTCTTTACTATATTATTTTCAAATGAAACTGATACTTTTTATGATGATACAAGTAATATTTATGAAGATTTAGATATAAGTTTAGATGCTATAAAGGTAAGTGAATTATATGCGTAAAAAAGAATTAATTGGTTTATGTGCAACTTTACTTTTAACTAGTAGTGTATTTATAACTTCTACAATAACTTTTAGTTGGTTACTTCGTGTAGATAAAGTATCTAATAATGAAATTAATGGCTCTAATCTAAGCATTACTGCTTTAAAATATACCTATTATAAATATAAATTTAATGAAACTAATGGGGTAGTATTTGATTATACTACTGGAGAAGATAGTGTAATTGAAGCAACTTATGATGTTACTAATAAGACATGGAGCTATCTAACTGACAATGTTTCTAGTGATGGAAGTGATATTAAATTAAATTTATATGATCCCTTTTATAGTGCATTACATAATAATGTTAGTTTATATACTAATATGGTAGTTAAAGTAGAAGCTACTGTATCTTATAAATGTGATTTTACTTATAAATTATATATGAATAGATATGATATTACTTTAGCTGATACAACTTTAGATAAATTAGCAAGTGATTATACTTATTTTCAATATGCTAGTAGTAGTGATGTTAGTTCTATTGAAACTGCAAATTATACAAATTATACAACTTATTTTAATGCTACTTCTGGTCCTACAAAAACATCATATTCTACTGATGATAAAGTAAATTTAATTAGTGAAACCGAAGTTAAAGATTTTTCTGGAACAGCAAAAACTACCTCATTTACCGGTTATGTTAATATAGATTATGATTCTACAAAGATAAATACAGATTTAAGTGATGTTGATTATGCTAAAACTTATAACATTCTTCAAGATTATAATATTAATTTTGAAGTGGAGAATTTAGTATGAAGAATCTTAAAAAGAAGTTAGTAATACTTGCAAGTATGATATTTATAACTGGTATAAGTTCTACTTATGCTTCTTTTAAAGATGTAATTTCTAATCCAGGAGATATTGCTGGTAATGTAGGTATTAGAAGTTATTTTGATAGTGGAGCAGGAACAAGTACTAATCCCTTTATTATTACCAGACCAATTCATCTTGATAACTTATCTAAATTAAATTCTTTAGGTGTTTTTGGTACTACTAAATATTATTTTGAAATTGGTAAAAAAATTATTGATGGTGATGATAATTATTATGTTTATACAAGTGATAGCTCTACTACAACTACTCAAGTATTAGATATGACTGGAGTAGATTTTACTTCAATAGGAAGTCACGTCAATCCTTTCTTTGGAGAAATAGACGGACATAATATTGTAGTTGATAATTTAAGTGTTGTTTCTGAACCAGAAGATGTTGGATTTTTTGGTTATACTGCAAGTGGTAGTGTAGTTAAAAACATAATGTTAAAAGAACCAAGTATTTCTAATAATGGTTATAATTCTTCATTAAGTGGATTATTTGGTGGTACTTTTACTGATACTTTAAAATATGGTACAGATGGCACAACTATTACTACTCCAGCAAGCGCAATTACTTCTTCTACTACTAGTGATTTAACAAAGAATTTTATCTTAACTGCTACTGCTGTTACTGGATATAATTTTTCCTTATCTTCATCAAATAATTATTTAACTAAAGTAAGTGCTACTGAACTTTCAATTGATACAGATACCTTATCTTCATTACATGGATTTGCTCTTAAAAGTGGTGATTCTACCGATTATAATGATACAAGTGTAGTTATTAAAAATAGAATATATGTAGTAAGTTCTACTAATATCACTTATGATTCATTAACTTACAAACAATCTAGAGTTATTGATTCTTATACAGTAAGTTATTTTTATACTCCAAGTGCTTCTCCTACAACTACTGCAGGAACTATAACCTTTAATGTATCTAAAGATAGCACAACTAATACTTTAATTAATCCATATAACCATGGATTTAATATCGGTTTTTTAATTGGTCACGCTGATGGAAGTTGCTATGATAATTATGTTTATAATGGTGAATTACATGTAAATAATAATAGTAGTTATACATCAAGTAAAAATGAATCTGATTTTGGCCTTATTGGTGAAGTTGGAGCACATAATGATACAAGTAGTTATGCTGCTGGAGAAGGTAACGATACTGGTGTTTTATATTTTGATAATATGTTTAATAGTATTCGTAAAGTAGACCAAGATGATCGACAAATGTCTACAACTGTTGATAGTACAACCTATACATATTATCGAGCCACTAACTCTCAAGGAAATTATGATATGTATTATCATGATAATATTTTCGATAGTTATGTTTTAAAAGATAATGGTGATAATGGAACTACTGGAGATAGTGATGATATTGCATCAGCTTTATATCAAAGATCTGTTGATTTAAAAAATAACAAATATATTGCAGGAACTGATGACAATGGATTGGGTGTATTTAATATTGCTACTCATTATTCTGCAAATACAAATTTTTATAATCAACTTGGTAAAACTGAAATTAGGTTATGGAATCCAAATGATATGGGTGGTACTAAATCAAGATTTTATTATACAACTGCAGAATTTTATGATCCTACTCAAACTTGTGCAGCAATTACTGAAACATTTGCTAATACTTATAATGATGCTTTAGGTACAAGATGGGAACCAACTAATCCATCAAGTTTAGATCGACAAAATGCAACATATACTGCAAATGAGGAATATCCTACTTTAATAACAGATAGTAGAAGCACAAATAGTTATAAAACTGTAGATACTGCAAATCCTGGTACCAACTATATTTTTGAAGCTGAACTTAATAATAGTAGAAGTACAGGTGAATATTTTTTCTCTACCGATTCTGGAAATAATTGTAATTATTTAAAATCCTATTTTGCTAATAGGTTAGTTGGTAGTGATGGAAATGCTTTAAGTTTTGGTGATGATGGATTTGGAGTTAAATGTAGCTATTACGATGCAAATGGTGACGAAACGAACATTACTTCAATTTCAAGATATATGAAGTTATCAAGCTATGGCTCTTCTGCTAAATTTGGTACAGATTCGTCTACTTATTTTTATGAAGATGGAAATACAACTGATAAAATAATGGCTTCTACAATTAATTTTACTTTGAATAAAACTTGTAATGTTACAATTTTTGCAACATCTAATGAAGTATCAAATGATGGTGGTCGTTATATTGGTATTTATAATTATGATTTATCTTTAGCTAATGGTGGGAAATATTCTAAAAACCCAATGTATGCTATGTTTATACCACGTTCTGGAACAATGCATTTCCTTGATTATACTGGCAATAATTCTAGCGGAAATCCTAGTGGTTTAATTTTCGCTCATACTTTTAAAATTCCTGCTGGTAAATACTTCATAAAACCATGTGATTTCACAGCTCAAATTGTTTATTTATGTGTTCAAGGTCAAACTGAAGGTCAAATTGGAACACCTTCTTATTCAAGTTTACCTATTGAATATATTAAAAATATTAATTTCTTAATTTATGATCCTACAAGTACTGATTTTGTACTTTCTACATCTAAATCTAAAAAATATTTTATAGCGTATTTCCCTGCTAGTAACTCATATATTACTGTTAGTGTATCTTCTAGTGAAGTAGTATTTACTGCAAGTACTACAGATATTACTTTAACTGAAAAGAGCTCGGTATAGTCTTTTAAATAATTAAGTTTATAATATCTTTTTATATGGAAGAAACTAAAAAAAGAAAGTCTAAATCTAAAAAGATAATACTTATAGTTGGTATATCTATATTTTCTTTTGTAGTTATTAATATAGTGGGTTTACTTATAGCATGTCCATTAATTTATAATTCAATATTTATTCATTATGATGAACCTGATTATAATATTGTTCCTGGATTAATAAATTATGAAGATATAAAAGATATTTATACTAGAAAAGATATAACTTTTTCTAGTAATAAGAATAGATTACAAGGGCATTTATATGAAGCTAATACAAATGAGAATGGATTAGTTATATTTGCTCATGGAATGGGCAGTGGATCAGATACATATTTATCTCATGAATTATATTTATTAAATAGTGGATTTAATATCTTTACTTTTGATTTTACAGGTACTTATAAAAGTGAAGGGAATACTGTTATTGGGTTTCCTGAAGCTACAATTGATATGGGAAATGCTATAGATTTTGTAAATTCTAATTATTCAAACCTTACTAAAAATGGTTTATTTTTAATGGGTCATTCCTGGGGAGCATATGCTGCAACTACGATATTAAACATTAAAAACAATATTAAAGGAGTAGTAAGTTTATCAGGAGCTAATTCAGCTGAAGAAGTAGTTCTTGATAAAGCACAAAAATATGTTGGAATATTAGCTGATATGTCTTCTCCATTTGTTTATTCTTATCAAGAAAGTTTATTTTCTAAATTTGCAAAATATTCTAGTGTTAATGGACTAAATAATTCAAAAACAGCATGTTTTATAGTGCAAGGAGAAAACGATTATACTTTTAAAACCAATAAGGTTTCTACATATTCTCATAAGAACGAAATAACTTCTTCTAAAGTTAAATACAAATTAATTAATGGGGAATATAGTGGGCATACTTCTTTACTTTATAGTGATAATGCAAATATATATCGTAATGAAGTAGATAATATGTTAAATGATTTAGAATCTAATTATGAAGGAGAAATCTTATATAATAAGAAAAAAGAACTATGTAATAATATAGATGATAAACTATATAGTGAAGTTAATAGTGAATTAATGCTAGATATAGTAAAATTCTTAAAAGGGGCATAACGATATGGATAGTAGTGTAGAAAATAAAAAAATAGTAGATTATTGGGATAGTGTTTTTAAAGATAATAAGTCAAGTACCATTAATAAAGATACTTTTAAAGATTGTGATGATACATTTTATCAATCGTTAAAATTTATTGGAGATCATTCAAGTAGAGTTTTAGAAATAGGCTGTGCAGATGGATATTCATTAATGTATACAAATCTATATGGTAAAAAGGTTTGTTTTTGTTTAGGTATAGATACATCTATTAATGCTATTAACTTGGCAAAAGAAACAATAAAACTATCAAAATTAGAAAATATAAATTTTGAATTATCATCAAATGCCTCATTAGATTTAATTAATGATAATTCTTTTGATGGAATTATTTGTTCTAATGTTTTAGATGTTTTACCTATTGAAGTAGCAAAAGGAATTATTATAAATATTGATAGAATTTTATGTCCAAATGGATATTTATTTTTGAAGTTTAATTATTATGTAAGTGAAGAACTTAAAAGTAGAATTAAAGGTATGGTAAATATGGGAGAAAACTGTTATTCACTTAATGGAGTATTGCGTTTACATAATGAACCAATTGAATATTGGAAGAAATTATTTAAAGATTATAAAGTTATAAAGGAAACAGAATTTGAAAGAATTAAGGATGGACCATTAGATCGTATCTTAATTTTACAAAAGAAGTAGGATTTGCTATGAATTTTGAAAAAATTGATATTACAAATGTAATTTTAAATAATGATAAAGTCATATTAAGACCTTTTTTAGAAACTGATTTAAATGACTTTTATGAATACGCTAAAGTAAGTGGAGTTGGTGAAATGGCTGGTTGGAAACATCATTCTAGTATTGATGAATCTAAAATGATTTTAGATATGTTTATTAAAAACAAACATACCTTTGCTATAGTTTTTAAAGAAAATAATAAAGTTATTGGTAGTATTGGGATTGAAGATTTATCTTTTTATTTATTTAAAGAGATTAGATTATTTGGTAATGAAATAGGTTATGTTTTATCGAAAGATTATTGGGGAAAAGGAATAATGTGTAATGCAGTTAAATTAGTTATTAATTATTTATTTAATGTAGCAAGTTTAGATTTTGTATCTATATCTCACTTTGTTTGGAATGAGCAAAGTAGGGCAGTCATTAATAAATTAGGTTTCCTATATGTTAGAGATTCTTTATATGAAACTAGATTAGGAACTAGTGAATTATCTTCAAATTATGTATTAATAAATGAAAATAAAATTAGTATTGAAGAATTTAAAACTAAATTAAGAGAAATAGAATAATATTTTCGTTAACATTTAAGTTTTATATCTATATAATATTTAAATTACAATATGGTTACATTTTTAAGAAAACTATTCATAAAGGATTATAAAAACATTGGTGATCCTAAAGTAAGAACTAGACATGGTGTTCTAGCTTCTATTGGTGGAATAATAATTAACTTATTATTATTTGTTTTTAAGATTGTAATTGGAATTATTACAGCATCAATGTCTATTATTAGTGATGCTATCAATAACCTTACAGATTTATTATCATGTTTTGTTAATTTAATTGGTTTTAAAATGGCAAGTAAACCAGCAGATAGCGAACATCCTTATGGACATGAAAGAATTGAATATATCGCTGGAATGATTATTTCTTTTATTATTATTTGTGTAGCTTTACTTCTTGGATATACTTCCATTATGAAATTAATAAATCAAGAAAAAACTACAAACTATGAAATATCTGCTTTTATTATTTTAGGAGTAGCCATTATCTTTAAAATAATATTAGGTTTATTTTATAAAGGGATTGGAAAAGCTATAAATAGTGTATCTTTAAAAGCTAGTATGCAAGATAGTATAAATGATGCTATTTCAACTGGTGTAGTATTAATCGCTGCTTTAATTCAATATTTCTATAATGATGCTTGGTATTTAGATGCTGCAATGAGTTTAGTAGTAGCTTTGTTTATTTTTATTAATGGTATAAAGATGGTAAAAGAAACTGCTTCTCCATTAATTGGAATATCTCCAAGTAGTCAAATGGTACAAGATATCATTAATGAAGTTAAAGGACATAAAGGAATATTAGGAGTACATGATGTTATTTGTCATTCTTATGGACCTACTAAATTATTTATAACTTTACATGCTGAAGTTGATGGTTATGCCAATATGTTTGATTCTCATGAAATTATAGATAATATTGAAAGTGAAGTTAATAGAAGATATGGTGCAATATGTACAATACATATGGATCCAATCGATACAAAAAGCAAAGAATTGAAAGCTTTAAAACCTATTATTGAAGATACTTTAATATCTTTTAATGAACATTTATCATTTCATGATTTAAGAATAGTAACTGGAAAAGGACATAGTAATATTATATTTGACGTAGTTATTCCAATGGGATTTAACGATACTGCTAAATTATTAATAGCCTTAAGAAAAGAAATAAGACTGATTAATCCTAAATATAATGTAGTTATTAACGTTGACCAGGATTTTACAAATAATAATTAATTAGCACTCTTACTTGACAAGTGCTAAAATCCTCCTATAATATTAGTAAAAAGGGAGGATTATTTTTATGGAACAAGGATATGAAGATTATAGTCAAGATAAAGATATATTAGCTAAATTTGGTAGAGATGTTACTGAAGAAGCTAAAAAAAATAAGATTGACCCAGTTATAGGTCGTGATGAAGAAATTAGAAAAATAGTGACTATTTTAGAGCGTAAAACTAAAAATAACGTCATTCTTTTAGGTGAACCTGGAGTAGGTAAAACAGCTATTATTGAAGGATTAGCCCAAAGAATTGTGCAAAATGATGTACCTTCCAGTTTAAAAGATAAGAAAGTATTTGAACTTGATATGGGTTCTTTAATTGCTGGAGCTAAATATCAAGGTGAATTTGAAGAAAGATTAAAAGCTGTATTAAATAAAATAAAAGATAGTGATCATAAAATCATTCTCTTTATTGATGAAATCCATCTTATTGTAGGTGCTGGTAGAACACAAGGAGCAATGGATGCTTCAAATATGTTAAAACCAATGCTTGCAAGAGGAGATATTGATTGTATTGGAGCAACTACTCTTGCTGAATATCAAGAATATATTGAAAAAGATAGAGCACTTGAAAGAAGATTCCAAACTGTAATGGTACAAGAACCAACTAAAGAAGATACTTTATCAATTTTAAGAGGTTTAAAAGATCGTTTTGAATCTCATCATGGAGTTAAAATTACTGATAATGCTCTAGTAGCTGCAGTTAATTATAGTGTGCGTTATGTAACTAATAGGTTTTTACCAGATAAAGCAATTGATTTAATTGATGAAGCTTGTGCTGAAACTCGTGTAGAAATAGAATCTATGCCAAGTGAACTTGATGATATTACTCGTAGAATTAGACAACTTGAAATAGAAAAATTTTCATTACAAAGTGAAGTAGATGAGCAATCTAAAATTCGTTACGATAAAATTGGTGATGAACTTGTTAGATTAAATGAAGAAAAAGATAAATTAATTAAGATTTGGGAAAAAGAAAAATCTAATATTATAACTAGTAAAAACATCAAAAAAGATATTGAACAAAAGAAATTTGATTTACAAAATGCTTTTGTTAATGGCGATTATAAAAAAGCTAGTGAACTTCAATATAAAGTTATTCCTAATCTAGAAAAAGAATTAAAAGATATAGAAAATAGTGAAGAAACAGCTAAAGATCATCATATTTTAAGTGATGTTGTAACTGAAGAAAATATTGCCTCTATAGTAGCTAAAATGACTGGTATTCCAGTGAGTAAAATTACTAAAGGTGATAAAGAAAAAGTATTAGGTTTAAAAGATACCTTAGCTAAAAGAGTAATTGGTCAAGATAATGCTATTACTTTAATTAGTGATGCTATTATTAGGCAAAGAGCAGGTATTAAAGATTCAAATAGACCTATTGGTAGTTTCTTATTTTTAGGTCCTACTGGAGTTGGTAAAACTGAAGTTGCAAAATCTTTAGCAGCAGCTTTATTTGATGATGAAAAGAAGATTATTCGTATTGATATGTCAGAATATATGGAGAAATATAGTGTATCGCGATTAATAGGAGCAGCTCCAGGATATATTGGATATGAACAAGGTGGACAATTAACTGAACCTGTTAGGCATAATCCATATTCGATAGTATTATTTGATGAAATTGAAAAAGCAGATCCTGAAGTATATAACATTCTTCTTCAAATTATGGATGATGGTAGATTAACTGATTCACAGGGTAGATTAGTGGATTTTAAAAATACTATTATTATTATGACAAGTAATATTGGTAGTGATGAAATTTTAGCTGGACATAGTGAAGAAGTAGATAAATTGTTACATCAAAGATTTAAACCAGAATTCTTAAATAGAATTGATGAAATAGTAACATTTAATTATTTAACTAAAGATGTGCAAGCTAAGATTGTAACTAAGATGTTAAATGATCTTAAGTTAAGAGTAGCTGAGGAATATTATGATATTTCTTTTACTGATAATTTAAAGAAATATATTTTAGATTCTGCTTATTCTATGGAATATGGTGCTAGACCATTAAGAAGGTTTATTGAGCATAATGTTGAAACTTTAATTGCTAAAGAAATAGTAGGTGGCAATATGAAAGTAAATAAGCACTATATTATTGATTATAATAAAAATAATATTTCTATAAATTTGGATGATAATAAATAAATACTATTAGTTTCTTCTTAATACAAAATGTTTTCTCTTTTATTTTTTTACTATTTAATAATAATATAATATTAATAAGGGGAAGTTAGATATGTTGGAAAATGATAAAATATTTTTAGAATTCAGTGAATCTTATCTATATAAAATAGAATCTACTAAAGACATTATGAACCAAAAACTAACTTTAATTGGTTCATCTTGTAATACAACGGAGATGACTAATTTAATATGTTTAAAGAATTGTTATTCATATTTATATACTAAATCACAAATTTGTGAGGTCTTTGGTGTTATTGGTTATGAACAACGACTTGAAAAAGCTTTAAATAGAAAAACTAGGAATATTGTTACATATATTCCACTTAAAATACGTGGAAAAATATATCCATTTAAAGTAAAAGTTATTAAAGATTTTGCTAATAACCAAACCTTTATTTTATTTGAAAAAGATATTGGTTTAGGCATGGAAACTTATGAGAATTTATTAAAGAATACCTATAAAGATGCTTTAACTAATTTATTTAATAGAAATACTTATGAATTTCACGTAAGTAAAGCAGTAGGTATACATTATTTAGGTTATTTTGATATTGATAGTTTTAAGAAATTTAATGATAAATATTCTCATGACACAGGTAATGAAGTATTAAAAGCCGTAGGTAAATTATTAGTTAAAATAAGTAATAATCATATTATTTTCTATCGTTGTGGTGGAGATGAATTTTTATTTTATACGGTAGATCTTAATTATGAAGAAACTTATAAATATTGTGAAAAGATATTAAAAACAATGGGTTCATTAGGTGTATGTAATGATAAAATAACCTGTTCTTTAGGTTTTGTTCGTTTTGATTCTAATGGCAAGAAAACAGCGAAGGAATGCAAGATATTGTCAGATTTAGCAATGTATATATCTAAAGCTAAAGGTGGAAATACTATTACATATTTAGATGAGCAAAAAATAGAAGAAATAAAAAAAGAAGGTAAATTTAACGAAGTATTTAAGTCAATTGATAGGAAGTATGCTAATCATTCAATTAAATTTTTTGCCTAATCTTGTTCAAAATGTATTAATATATATAATATAATTTAATAGTTATATATTATTTGGGAGTTTTATATGGCAAAAAAGAATCAGACGTTAAAATCTAGACTACGTACGAATTGGCTATTTCGTTTATCTTTATATGTGACAATATTTTGTCTTTGGGTTGCAGCTCTTATTGAGATATTTATTAAGAACTATACAATTGGTTTAATATTAGGTTTAGCAGGATTAGTGGTATTTATTGTTGATTTAATCTATGATTTTACTTCTAGTATGAATACTAATAAATTCTATTATAGAGAATTATTCTTAAAGACTAAATCAAACTATTTAGCTTTTATTGGTCGTAGATTTAATCTTGAAAAATATAATGCTGATTTTAAAAGTGAAGAAATTGATGATCTAAATGATTCAATTGATGAAATTAAAAATGATTATGGAAAACTTGTCTTATTTACTCCTGATTTAAAAGAAAAAGATTTTGATTTTAAGATGTATGATGAAGAAAATGTAATTATTGATCGTGCTAGTTTTACTAAAAATATTGCTTTACTTGTCAATGTTTCACGTTCATATCGTAATAGTTTTTTAATTGTTACTTTAGAAAATGATTCTTTTAATAATAAAGAAACATTTAAACAAGTTATAGATTTAGTAAGAGATGTATTTGGTGCAAATAGAACTTTAATAGCATATCGTGACGTAAATTCCTTATTCTTATTTATTAAAAATATTGATTCTTATGAAATATTAAAGTATTCGTGTGAATATCTAGTAAGTCACTTCAGTATTATTAGATATGAAAATAATAAAAAATATATTGCCAAACTAAGAGTAAGTGCTGTTGTTTATCCTTTTAGTGATATTACTAATATTATTTCCGATTTAGGTTATGCTGATAAAAAGAATACTACAGGAGTAAATATATATTTACCACGTAATATTGCAAAACGTTCAATTACAATGAAAACAGAAGTAGAAAAACTCAGTGTTTTAACAGAAGTAGTTGACGAACTTATGGTATTTCATAAAGATGATAAAACAGTTGATGATATTTTAAATAGATTATATTCAAATTTAAATAAGGTAGTAGATTTATTAGGTTTTGATGATGGAGGATTCGTTGCTCGTCATTATGGAGTTGGTTATGTTGTTGATGATGAATATTCTCTTGATAATAAAAGAAGATTATTTAATCCAGGAGAATTAGTTGATGGTAATGATATATCTACTTTAACTAAATATATGGATCATGACTCAACTTTTGCTTTTTCTAAAAGAAATAATTTACCACCTGAAGTAGGCCAAATATTTGATAAAAAAGGTATTGAAAGTGGTTTTTTATATTTTGTTTATAGAGGCAATGACGTAGTAGGAATGTTATATTTTATTAATTTCCAAATGGATTATGTTATGACTACATTCATGAGAGAAGGTTTAACAATGTTCTCTTCAATGTTTAAGTTTTATTATAATGAATCTGTTGGTAATGGATATGCTAATGAAACTAGTAGTGTTCTTGCAGGTTTGCTTAAAGCTACCGGATATGATTTATATGTTATTAATAAAGAAAGTCACGCTATAGTTAATGCTTCTGATGGACTTAAAGATATGTATCCAGCTTTAAGAAAGAAAAATGCTATTTGTTATAAAGCTATCTTTAATAGAGATACAGTATGTGAAAATTGTCCATTAAAGACTAAAAAAGTAAAAACATTTGATTATAAGACTCATTCCTTTGAAATTGAAGCTCGACCAATAGGCAGTAAAGAAAAAAGAGCTATTTTAACTTTACAACCTCTTAATAATGAAAGATTTACTATGAATAGATTTGATCACGATTTATTAATTGGGTCATTCTTCTCATTTAATGAATATTTATCTAATTGTTTTGTGTCTCAAGCAAAAGGATATATTCTTCTTGCTCGTATTGATAATATGTTTACAGTTAATAAAGCAGTAAACGAAGATGGATATAAATTCATGATGAAAGATATTGTTCGTAAAATCGATTTAAGTAAAGTTATTGCAAATACTTATCTATATAATACTAATACTCTTGCTTTCATCTTTAATGAAGAAGGTATTTCTAGAATTTATGACTTCATGGAAATTATTAACCATGCTATTAAGCATAAATATAATTTTGAAAAAGCTAGTGTAGCATATTCTCCAACTTTCTTTGCTTATTCCTATCCACAAGATTATACCTCCGTTGATGTTTTATATAGACATATGGAAACAAGTATGAATAAAGTAGGTCCACGTCTTGATAATAAGTTATTCCTTGTTGATAGTGGAGTTGAAAGATTTGCTTCTAAAACAAAATATACCTTATCATTACTTGATTTAGCATCTAATTCTCATAATTTTGATTTAATGGTACTTCCAATGGTTCACGCTAGTGACCGTACTACTTTCGGAGCTGATGTATATATTAGATTAAAAGATGCTTTAAGAGATACTTATATTCCAAGTAGTGAATTTAATCCTATTATTACTCGTAACAATAAACTTAATGAATATGTTAATTCTCTTGTTACTCAATTAGGTGGAATATATGAAGTATTATTTAATTCTTTATATCGTTCTACTGGAGTTAAACGTTTTATGGTTGGAGCAGATTATTCTTATTTCAATAGTGATAATTTTGCTGATGATTTAGGTAAAATTATAGTAGAACATAACTTTAATAAACATTTCTTATGTTTAACTTTTGATGAAGATGATGTATTTAAACATTTTGATTTATATGTTAAATTTAATAAAACTATTAATAGTTTAGATGTTCCATTAATATGCTATAACTACACAGGACAAAGTTTATCTTTACAACAATTAAGTGAATTAGGATTTAATGAAATAGTACTTGATAGAAGTGTAGTAAGAGATATTATTGATGATGAACATGCTGCTTCTTCTTTATCAAAGATTGTAACAGAAGCTAAAACTTATAACTTATTAGTAACTGCTACTGGAATTGATACTCTTGAACAATATAAAGCTGTTAAAGATTTAGATATTAAATATATAGAAGGTTTATATATCTCTAAACCACTAACAATGGATGAATATAATAAATTTGTAAGAAATTATATGCGTTAATAAAGTTAGAATAGGGGAAACCCTATATTAATAGGATCCTTACTTTAACCCCTTAGAGTAAGGATCTTTTTTATTAATATATATAGATAAATGCCATATAAAAAATAATACTTGCAATATTAAATAAATAAGTAAATAATATTAATACAAGTTATTCAAAAGCCATTTTATCGTCCCAGAAAAGATGACTAGAGAGAACTCTGTACTATCAAAATTTTTAATTTAATGTTAAATATTGATTTTATGGAGGAAATTTACATATGAAAAAATCAAGATTAATTATTGCAGCTGCTGCCTTATTAGGCGTTTCAGTTGCCGCTACTACAACTTCAACTATTGCATGGTTTACATCAACAAATGCTGCTACAGTTACAGTTGGTAATATCGTTGCTGTTAATGCTTCAGCAAACTTAAATGTTAAAATTACAGGAAATGCCGCTCATGGTACTGCTGGTACACTTACTGGTGGAGATGGTAATGGAAGTACTGCTAGTTTTGACATTTCAAAATTAAGAGACGCTTCATTAGATTTAGAAGGTGAAGCTGAACAAAAGATTGCTTCTTATCCAGTTCGTGATGCTGATGGAAAAATTGCTTCATTTGCTCACAAAGATGAAACCACTGGTTACGATTCAACAGATGCTAAGAAAGGTTCGTATGCAACCACAATTGGTACTGATGACATTTATTATTATGCTGAATTTGATATTGAATTTACTATGGGTACAGTAACATCTGATAAATACAACATTTATTTTGATGGAAAGAATTCAACATTAACTACTAATGCTTCAAATACTTCAAGTATTGACTCTTCAATTAGATTTGGTTTAAGAAATGCAACTGAACTCAAAACTACTCCTACTACAGATTATGAATATGGTGCTACAGCTAAAACTGCTAATGGCAATGTTGTTGTTTGGGCAAATAATTATGATATGGCCAGTCACATTGTTGATCCTGGCACTCTAGAAGCTACAACTGATGATAGCAATGTTTATAACCAAGCTAGTGGTTTAAAATACGTACAATATAATGATAGTGGCGTAGTTGGAACTGGTTCATATGCTTCTGATGGTGAAGGTGAATCTTCAGAAGCAGACGAAGCTTTCTATCCTACAACTGGTGCTAAATATTGGAATACTACCCCTGCAACTCCTGTTGAAGCTGATGTTACCGCTGGTAGTTATGGGCATTCTTCTCGTCCAGCTGCTACTACTGATTTAGGATATCTTGGTAATTTACAAATGGATACTGAAGGTGCAAAGACTTTAACTTACCATGCATATATTTGGTTTGAAGGTGAAGATATTTTCTGTATTAATAGTGCAATTTCTACTTATGCCTATTCTTTAGGTTTATCATTCTTTGCTCTTAAAGCTGAATAAATTTATTTTTACTAATAATTTATCTAACAAAAGTCCTCTCTAGGGAGGACTTTTTTAATAAAAAATAAGGTATTAATCAAAGAAAATATTAAACTTTTAAAATTAAATGTGATATTATTATTCTATATTGAGGGTTTAAACATGGAAAAGAAAGATAGTAACAACAAAAAAATACTATATACAATACTATTTATTATAGATATATCGCTAATAATATTCTTATTTATCGTTTCTATTATAATGTTAGTTACAATGCCAGATAAGATTGATCCTACTCAACCTGCTACTGGATTTATAGATTATTTACAAAAGAATAGTGGAGTATACTTAGGTTGTTTCGTTATTCCTTTATTTGTCTTATTAGTTGTTAACGTTATTTGGTTAATCTACTATGTAAAAAAGAATAGTGAAAAGAAAAAAGTAGAACTTCATGATTTATCTAGCGAAGAAAAAGAAAAACTAAAACAAGAATTATTAAAAGATCTTAGTTCAAAAGATAATGAAGAAAACAAAAAATAGCGATTAAAAATCGCTTTTTTTATTTCTTCATTAATAATGAATAGTTCGATTGAATTCGGCAAAACTTAATAGTTTCGTGAAAAAGTACTTGATTTCATTTTTTTAATAGATATAATTATTTATGTAAAAAGCAAAGTGGTAGAAATATCATGACGCAAAGCTATAGGGCCTAAGATGTAAGATTGTTATGGTAGCCAGTTACCTTGAATGAATTAGAAAAAGAATCCGATTTATTTGATAGGTAAAGAAGGCTCCTTTTTTTATTTCTCTGGGACATAATAATATTTTATTTGTTTAGTATTTATTCTTTTAAATACTTCGTTTAATTTAACTTATAGGTGAATATGGTAGATTTAGGATATGTTAAAAAAAGAAGAAAGAGAAGGATAGCTGCTATTATTACATGTGTATCAAGTGTCTTTGTTATAGCTTTTTCAATATTAGCTTTCATGGGTAAGGATTTGGGAAATTTTACTCTTGAAGTAAAAAGCGACGAAGTTTCATTAACCTTTTCAAAGGATAGTACGTTTAGCGAGACGACTTCCTATTATAGAGTTAGTACACTTGAAACATTTGAAGTATACTCAGTCGAGGCTCTTCCTACTGACGAAGAACTTGATAATGAAAACGCATCTGAAAATATAGGGAAAAAGGTAAATAGTGATAATGAAGTTACTAGTCTTTACTTTTATCATTTGACCTACTTTATTAAGAATGTGGGTACAACTATAGCAGACTATAAAATAAACCTCTCAATAAGTGGAAACACCAAGCCAAGTAATATAAATTATGGGCTTGATGATATTTTACGTGTACGCCTTTATGAAAATACTGGAACTACACATAATTCCACAACATATGCCAAAGCTACAAATCAAACCAAGATAGATAGCGAAGGTAATGTTATTGAACAAGAATGCATTGGTGATTCTACTGATGATGTTTGTGATGGGTATGGAGCTGATACTGATGGATTAGCTACCCCATTTGTTGATGACACTAATATATTTAATAGAACATATACTAGCTTACAGCCAGGTGAATATGTGCGTTATACACTTATGTTCTGGCTTGAAGGTTTTGATCCTGAATGTACTGGGGATAAACCTAAGGATGCTTCTTTAAGATTAGATATGAGATATGAAGCATATAGTGGAACAGTAAACAATGATACCAATTAAAAAAAGAAGAGGATTAGCTCTATTAGTTTCTGCATTATCTCTTACAACTATAGTTGCTGTAAGTGGTACTTTAGCTTGGTATCAAGTCCATGTTCATGCTGATGTTGAATATAATGGTACTAGTGTTGGTAATTCAACTAAATTCCAAATTGGTCTTAAGAGTAGTGCTACTTTAACAAATTATGAAAGTTATAATTTTACAAGAGATACTACTGATACTTCAATATATTGGGCCAATGGTGATTTAAGTAGCGATGCAATAATGTATTACCTTGAAAGTAATGGTTATGCAACTAATGTCTTAAATTGTGTTACAGCAGCTGGTTGCTATGATACGGATGTAGATTTAACTACATCTCCTTCATATTTAGATAATACTAAAACAAGTGCTTCCAGTAGTTATTACATTCGTCTTAATTTTGTATTTAGAATTATTAATATGAATACTGGTGGATTAATTACCAATAAAGATATATTTATTAGTGATGCCATTCTCGATGGAGAAGGTAATGCTTATAAATGTTTAAGAATGTATTATGTTGGAAATGATTCAAGCTCTGGTTTAGTTAATTTAAGTGAAGACTATGATGGAAATGATGTATATGGTGGACCTTTAGATTTAAATACTGATGGGTATTATGATTATATTAGTGATGTAGATACTGGTGGAAGTATTGTTTCAAATGAATTTGCTTATGGATATTATAGTGGTACTCCTAGTTATGGAGAATTAGTAACTACAGATCCAGGGCCATCAACTTCTGGTTCTACTTTTGTTGGTAATCACCATAAAGATGTTTATCCAATAGCTAGTGGAAGTTATTCTTCTAGTGATTATATTGGAAGAAATACTCTTTGTGAGAATGAAACTGTCTTAACATCTATTGGAAATACTGGATATGCTACGTTAGATACATATTTATTTCTTGAAGGTTGGGATAAAAATTGTATTAACAATATCATGGGTGATAGATTTGGATTAGTAATGACTTTTGAAAGTAAATAAAAATGAAAAAGAAATTAGTTATATTTAGTTTAATGCTAGCCTGTAGTTTAGCTATCGGTGGGATAGCTACTTCTTTGGCGTGGTATGGAGCAAGTTCAACTATTGTTCTTTCTTCAATGAATATTTCTTTAACAGCAGATCCTAATTTATATATTGGTATAAAAGAAGGGGAAAATACTGAACCTACTTATTATAGTAATATTACTAATGATATGATTAATGATGGTACTTTATTACTTGAACCAGTAAGCAGCATGTATTCTAGTAAATGGGATACTACTTTAACAGATACTTCTTATCCTATATATAAGAGTACTTATAGTGGTGGTAAATTTATTAATGAAGCTTCTTATAGAGAAACTGAAGATGCTGAAGGTGGATATTTTGTTCAAGAATTATATTTAAAAAGTGATAAGGATGTAACTTTAACTTTTGGTAGTGATTCTACTTTTTCACCAAATGAAAGTAAAAATAAGGAAACTGTTGCTACTATTAAAGATCAATTTCCTACTTTAAGTGAAGAACAAATATTAACTAATTTAAATTCAACTTATAAATCTTTACGTTATTCTATTCTTATAGATAACACTTTTTATATTTATGATCCATTTAAAAGTGGAGATACTTCTTTTGGCGGATTACTCGATATAAATGATGATTATTATTATGATTATGGAACTAAAGATGGTGTTAAAAAAGAAATATTATATGGTGAATATAGTGGTGAAGAAAATTTAAAATATGGTAGTAATAGTGTTAATGTAACTACCCCTGATGTTTTTAATGCGAATACTAAAGATGGAGTTTCTCATATTGATTTAGAGAGTAGTATTGCCTCTGGATTAGTAATTAATAAAGAAAATTCTTTGAGTAGTAGCGATGTTAGTAATAAAATAGACTTGATAACATTAAAAGAAAATGTTGCTAAGAGATTTGTCTTCTCTGTTTATATTGAAGGTTGGGATAGAGATTCAACTAGTTTAGCAATGTATGGTTCTTTTTTAGGTAAATTTGTCTTTAAAGTAACCCAGGAGGTTGTAGTATGAACGAATTCTTTCAATATTTAGGTGAATGGCTAAAAGCCTTCTTCAGTGATTTTGGACAATGGTGGAGTGAATTATTTGTTGCTCCTTGGGATAATGTTCCTGATAATTTTGCTCACTATAGTGATTTATTTAACCAATATTCTTCAGGATTTGGAGCAGTTGGTTGGATTTTCTTTGTTTTATGGTGGCTTTTATTTGCTGGATTAATCGCTGGTATTTGTTTTGGTTTATATCTATTAATTCGTAAATATGTTAGATTTGTTAAAAAAGAAATTGATAAAGAAAAATTACAAGAACAAGTTGAAAGATTAAATTATGAACTTTATCAAGCTGTTCAAGAAAAAGATAAGATTTTAAACTTAAAGGTAGGTAGTTTAGGTCTTCCAAATAAAGATTTAGGTAAAAAAGACGAAGATACTATTAAAGAAGTACAATCTCGTTTTCCTAAACTTACTTATGTTGATAATGAATATGTAGATAAAGATATGTCTATTGCGGAAGTTCCTGGATTAACTCTTGAAGAATTATGTGTTCAATTTAGAAATTTCTGTTGTTCACAACTTAAACTATATTACACAATTGATACAATTAGAGAAATGTTTGCTGGTATGGCAACATCAAAACTTATAATTCTTGAAGGTATTTCTGGTACAGGTAAAACTTCTATGCCTTATGCTTTAGGTAAATTCTTTATGCATGATGCTAATATTTGTAGTGTTCAACCATCATTTAAAGATCGTAGTGAATTACTCGGTTATTATAACGAATTTACTAAGAAATTTAATGAAACAGAATTCTTAAGAGCTTTATATGAAGCAACATATCGTAAAGATTCTAATATTATTGTACTCGACGAAATGAACCTCGCTCGTGTTGAATATTATTTTGCTGAATTCTTATCCATTATGGAAATGCCTAATGTTAGTGAATGGAATATTGAATTAATTAATAATATGGATAAAAATGATCCAAAACATTTTACAAAAGGTAAAATTTTAATTCCACAAAATATATTCTTCTTTGGAACAGCAAATAACGATGATTCTACCTTTACTATTAGTGATAAGGTTTATGATCGTGCTATCTCATTATTCTTTGATAATAAAGGTCAACCATTTAAAGCTGATTTTACTGAGCCTTTATCAATTAGTTATGAACAACTTAATAAAATGTATACTGATGCTACTGTAGAATATCCAGTCAGTGAAAAGATGCTAGATAAATTTAATGAATTAGATCAATTTGTAATTGCAAAATTTAGATTAGCTTTCGGTAATCGTATTGTAAAACAATTACGTACATTTATTCCGGTATTTGTTGCTTGTGGTGGTAAAGAAGTTGATGGATTTGATTTCATTTTTACAAATAAGGTTTTAAAGAAATTTGAATCATTAAATGTTGGTTTCTTAAAGGAAGAGTTAAAACAATTAAACAGCCAATTAGATAAGTTATTTGGTAAAAATACTTTCCAAATGGCTCATAAGTATATTAATAACTTAATTAAAATGAGCTAATTATGGATAAAAAAGTAAGTTATAAAAAAGTAAACACCAAAATAAGAAATAGAGTTAATTCTCTTTTAAAGTATGATGAAAATGCTTTGGATATTTTTAATGCGATATCTAAAGGTAAAAATACTTATGTTCGTTTAAATCGAAGAGAAGATTCCTCTTTTGATGTTACTTGGATTAACTTAATTGAAGATACTATTCCTGCTCTTGATACTATTTTATCTAATCCTAAAAGTGTTATTAAAGTAGAAGGAAATATTGTTCCTATTGAATTATCAAAGAAAATTAGTAGTGAATCAGTTATGCATTTAGCAAGTCACTCGCAATATGTTAAAACAATTAATCCTGATGGAAGCGTAGTTCCTGAAAAGATATTAAATCAAACTGCAGAAGATAATATTAAAATCTATGAAAATAGATTGGTAGCTACTCTTATTAAACGTTTATCGTTATTTTTACAAAAAAGATATGATTATATCGTTAAATATTCTCCATTACTTGATTATGAAACTTTATATGTTAAAAATGAGACTGATTTAAATGAGTCCCATCTTGTTATTGAAACTAAAATTAAGTTTTCTCGTCACGCTATGGACCGTAATGATATTGATACTCATAACTATATTCAACGTATTGCTGATATGATGCGTTATGTTAAAGCTTTTTCACGTAGTAATTTTATGAAGAGTTTTGTTAAAGAAAGAGATGTTCGTTTGCCAATTATTCAAACTAATATTTTACGTAAAAATCCATATTATAAGAAATGTTATAAATTATTTGTTTTTATTGAAAAATATAATCGTATTGGTATTAATTTCTTAATTAATGAAGAATATAAAGATATTGATAGCGAAGATAAACATGATATTGACCGTATGGTTTTTGATAATTTCTTAGCCTTAAAAGGTACTGATTCTAAAAAAGTTATTAAAAAGAGTGGTTATACCTATGCTCCAAAGATTTTAAGAAATTCAGATGATGAGTTATTTGATTTTTATGATTTTAGAAGTGATCCTGAATTTATTCGAGTCGATGATGCTTTTAGAAATGATACCTTAAAGAGTATTCCAAAAGAATTAAAAGCTAAACCAAAAGAGGCTGATATCAAAGCACGTCCAAAAGATTATAAAGAAAAAGATAAGAAGATTTATGAACAAAAGAAGATTGATGATTTATTAAAACGTAAAAAGAAAGAAGAATTAGAACTTCGTAAGACAATTCAAGCTCAAGTTGCTGCTGAAAAGAAAAAAGCTGCTGAAGAAGCTGCTTTACGTAAAAAAGAGCAAGAAAAGATTGAAGAAGATCGTTTACGTAAAATGCGTGAAAAGATTGTTAAGGATGCAAGTAAGAGCAAATAATAATTATGGAAAAAGTTCAAGAAGAAACCAAGAAAAAACCTGTATATAAAAAGGTATTAGAAATTATTTCTACTGTAATAGTGGCTATTCTTTTTGGATTTGCTATTTTATATCAAATAATGTCTATTACTACAAAAGATTCTAATTTTGGAGTTACCAATTTTTTTGGAATGCAATTGTTAGTTGTTCAAACTGATAGTATGGATCCAGTTTATCCAGTGGGTGATGGTTTATTTGTTAAAAAGCTTGATGTTAGTGAAATTAAAGTTGATGATGATATTTCTTTCCACTATGAAATTAGTGGGGTGAGCGTTATTATGACTCACCGCGTTAAAGAAATTAATTATGATGAAACTAATAAAGTTTATACATTCATTTGTCATGGTATAAATGCTGATAGTGATCAATGTGATGGAGATTGTACATATCAAACACAAACTATTCCTCAAAGTGATGTTTTAGGTAAAGTAGTTGGTGATTCTAAATTTATGGGGGGATTATATAATTTTTTAATGCAACCATATGGTTTAATAGTTTTGATATTAGTTCCAGGTGGATACTTAATTATTAGTTCAATATTTGATATAGTTAAAGCTAGTAAGAAACCTAAAGAAGAAACTAATTCTTCTACAGGTGCTACTATAAGTAGTAGTGATAATCTTAATAATTTATCTAATGAAGATAAAGAGCGTTTAAAAAAAGAATTATTAAATGAAATGCTTGATGATAAAAAGAAAGGGGATAAATAATGAAGAGATTTAGATTTTATATTACATTTTTAATTGCAACTATTGTTGTATTTGCTTTTGAGTTAGTGACATTTATTTATTATATTAATTCAACTTCAGAGCTTAGTATTGCCTATATTGTTACGTTTATCCTTATCCTATCTATATTAGGAATTGTTGTTGTTGGTTTTACAAGTTATGCATATTTAGTTAGTAGATCACGTAATATTTCCAAGATTCAAAACTTCTATAACTTAAATAGAACCCTTGATGTTAATCGTTTAAATGAATTTCTTGAAGCAGTTAATCCACGATATATTCGTAACAAAAAACAAGCTTATATAATTAGTTTTTGTCCTTTTAGTGAAACTACATTAAGCGATATCAATCATGCTCCAGCTACGCTAGAGTTTTATGGATTCTTTGTTGATTATATTACTGCATATTTTAAAAAGAATAAGAATTTTAAACGTCACCAATATGAATTTTGTTATACCGATAACACTTTCTTATTATATTTAGTTGGTGATTATGAACTTGTTGAAAAAATAGTTAATGATTTTGAAGGTGAAGTTTATGATATTGAACAAAAACATGATTTAAGATTATTTGTTCAACCATTCTTTGGAATTTATCGTATTGAAAAAGATACTTATAAAAAATTAGATTTACGTAAAGAAATTAAAGATACTCGAAATGCTGTTCATAAGAAATTAAAAGATGAAAAACTTTTATTAAAACAAAAAAAGAATGATAAAAAAATAGATAAAGATAAAAATGTTTCTGAACAAACCAAGAATGCCGCAAAAGAAAATGAAGCGGAATTAAGTAAAGAAACTGCCGCAGAAGAAGTTGTTATTAAAGAGAAGATTGAAGAGACAAAAAAAGAAGAAAATAATAAAGATGTTGTTTCTTTATTTGATGCTATTAATTTTGCTACTATTGCTCGTAGATATGGTCAAAATAATTATGAAACAAGTATTATTTATACGCCCGATATGTCAAAAAATGGCCGTGCAAATAGTGATAAAGAAATTTCAAACATTATTGAAGGTCTTAAAAAAGGTGAATTTGTTGTTTATTATCAACCTAAATTCCATTTAAAGACTAAAAAATTTGTAGGTTCGGAAGCTCTTATTCGTTGGGATTCTCCTACATTTGGTCTTGTTTCACCTATTAGATTTATTAGTGTTGCGGAACATAGTGGTATTATTCACGAAATTGATATGTATGTTCTTGAATCAGTTTGTAAAGATATTGCTGATTGGAAAAATAGAGGACATGAAATACTTCCTGTAAGTGTTAATTTCTCTTTATTTGAATTCTATACTCCAACTTTCCTTGATGATATTAAAAATATTATCAATAAATATAAAGTAAATCCTATGTATATTGAAATGGAAATTACTGAACAAACTAATAGTGCAAATTCTTTCCTTATCATTTCTTTATTAAAGAAGATAAAGGAAATGAATATTAAAATATTAATGGATGATTTTGGAGTTGGTTTCTCTAATATTAATAACTTAAAGAAACTTCCTATTGATATAGTTAAATTAGATAAATCATTTAACGATGATATAGTAGTTGATGTTAAAGCACGTGAAATTGATCGTACTATTATTTCTTTCTGTCATACTTTAAATTTAACTGTTATTGCAGAAGGCGTCGATACAGAAGAAAAAGTAAATGTTTTAAAGAATTTAAATTGCGATATTATCCAAGGATATTATTATTCGCCTGCTATTCCAAAGAAAGAATATGAAAGATTCCTTGCTAATAATAAGTTTGAAAAGAAAGGAAAAGAATAATTATGATATTAATTTTTGGTTCCTCGAAAGATGATATTTTATATTTTGATGCAAAAACACGTAAAAAGAAATATGAGCATTTTTATAAAGATGCTACTTTAATTACGGGTGTTTTAGCAGGTCAAGAAGTCTGTATTGCTTATGGAATTAATACTAATTATTTAAGTTCAACCTTTTTAACTACTATTATCGATCGCTATCAATCTATTGTTGTTGTTATTAATGTAGGTATGGCAAGAGCTTATACAAAAGATTTAAAACCACAAGATTTATTTATTAGTGAATCTATTTGTTTAGGTGATGTAAATTTAACAAATAACAGCAGAGTGAAGCTCTGTGAGATACCAAATGTTCCTCAATTCATGTTAAGTGATATATATTTAACAGGTATTTGTCATACTATGGCTGATCAATTAAATATTAAAAATATTAAATTTGGTACTTTAATTTCTTCTAATAACTATTATGAGAAAAAAGAAGAATTAAGTAGCATTGGTTATGAAGGTGAATTATTAGGTATTAATAAGAAGATTGCTCTTGATTGTGAAGCAGGTGGAATGGCTATTGTTTGTCAATGGTTTGATATTCCTTTTATTTCTATTAAAGTTATTCAATATGAAATTGGAAAAGAGACTTATTCTCGAGACAATTTAATAGGAGCGTTAGGGCAATATAGCAATATTGGAAAACTTGTTTGTGCTATTATTTCTGAAATTTGTCGAAATGAGACAACAACTTTATAAAAATATACAAAAAATAATAAAAAAGTATAAAAAAATACTAAAAAAAATTAAATTACTCCCTTCTTGTTATATGAAGGGTTTTAATTTAGTAGAAAAATATCAAATTACTTTTAATCTAAAATATTATTATATATAATATTTATGTTGTCGAATGAGGAGGACAAAATTATGGCAATTAAAGTTGCAATTAATGGATTCGGAAGAATCGGAAGATTAGCATTTAGACAAATGTTTAATGCTAAAGGTTATGATATCGTTGCTATTAACGATTTAACAAGCCCAAAGATGTTGGCTCATTTATTAAAGTATGATTCAGCTCAAGGAAGATATGCTTTAGCTGATAAGGTTACTTCAAAAGAACCAGTTATGTCAGAAGATGGTAAGACTGTTTTAGAACCAGGTTCAATTACAGTTGATGGTCACGAAATTAAAATCTATGTTGAAAAGGATGCAAATCATTGTCCATGGAAGGCTTTGGATGTTGATGTTGTTCTTGAATGTACAGGTTTCTATTGTTCAAAAGATAAGGCACAAGCACATATTAATGCCGGTGCTAAAAAGGTTATTATTTCTGCTCCAGCAGGAAAAGACCTTCCTACAATCGTATATAATGTTAATCACAAGATTCTTAAATCAACTGATACAGTTATTAGTGCTGCAAGTTGTACAACCAACTGCTTAGCTCCAATGGCTTATAACTTAAATAAGTTATGCCCAATTGTCAGTGGTATTATGACTACTGTTCACGCTTATACTGGTGATCAAATGATTCTTGATGGTCCACAAAGAAAAGGCGATTTAAGAAGAGCAAGAGCTGGTGCTGAGAATATTGTTCCAAACACCACTGGTGCTGCAAAAGCTATCGGTTTAGTTATTCCTGAATTAAATGGTAAATTAATTGGATCTGCTCAAAGAGTTCCAGTTAAGACAGGTAGTACTACAATCCTTGTAGCTGTTGTTGAATCTAAAGAACCAGTTACTATCGAAAAAATCAATGCTTATATGAAAGCACATTCTAATGAATCATTCGGTTATACCGAAGAACCATTAGTTTCAAGCGATATTATTGGAATTAGAGAAGGTAGCTTATTTGATGCTACTCAAACAATGGTTAGTAAAATTGATGACACGCATTATCACGTTCAAGTTGTTGCTTGGTATGATAATGAAAATTCTTATACCAGCCAAATGGTTCGTACAATCAAATATTTTGCTGAATTAAAGTAGTAGAATTTTTAAAGGTCATCAATTATTGGTGGCCTTTTTATATAGAAAGAGGAGTTATTATGAATACAATCGAAAATTTAAAAGATTTAAATGGTAAAAAAGTTTTAATTCGTGTTGATTTCAATGTTCCACTAAAAGGAAGTGAAGTCCGCGACGATAATAGAGTTGTTGCTGCCTTACCAACCATCAAAGCAATTTTAAAGATGGGTGCTAAAGTAGTTTTAATGTCTCACTTAGGAAAAATTAAATGGGGCAAAGTTGATGATGCTGAAATTGAAAATGAAAAAGCTAAGAATAACATGGAATATGTTTTACCAGTTTTAAAGAAACATCTTTCAGGAGTTAAAGTTAGTTTTTGTAATGATACACATGGTGAAGGTTTAACTAAAGCCATTGATGAATTAAAGGATGGAGAAGTTTTACTTGTTCAAAATACTCGTTATGAAAAGGGTGAAAGTAAAAATGATCCAAAATTAAGTGAAGATTGGGCAAAGAATTTCGATGCATTTGTAATGGATGCATTTGGAAGTGCTCATAGGGCTCATGCCTCAACTTATGGGGTTCCTGAAATCTTAAAGAAAGAAGGAAAACCAGTTGCTTTAGGTTATTTAATGGAAAAAGAAGTTAAGAATTTAAGAGTTTGTGTTGAACCAAATAGACATCCATACATCGCTATTTTAGGTGGATTTAAAGTTAGTGATAAAATTAAAGTAATCGATTCCTTATTAAAGAAATGTGATTATATTTTAATTGGTGGAGCTATGGCTTATACTTTCCTTGAAGCTTTAGGTCATAAAGTTGGCAATTCTCCTGTTGAAAAAGATCAAGAAGAATATGCTAAAAAATGCTATGAATCTGGCAAAATTTTACTTCCAGTTGATAATAAAATTGCCAATGGTTTCGATAATTATACTGAAACAAAGATTGTTGGAAAAGGTGAAATTCCTGATGGATTCCAAGGGTTAGATGTTGGTCCTGAAACCGTTAAACTTTATGCAAAGAAAATTGCTGAAGCTAAGATTATTTTCTGGAACGGACCAATGGGCGTTTTTGAAAATCCTGATTTTACTAGTGGTACTATTGGAGTTTGTAAAGCTATTACTGAAAATAAGGATTGCTTTAGTGTAATTGGTGGTGGTGATAGTGCTGCTGCTGCAAAGCAATTTGGTTTTGCTGATAAATTCTCACATGTTTCTACAGGTGGAGGAGCATCTCTTGAAATGATTGAAAATGATGGTCATTTACCAGGAATTGATGTTATTGGTTAATTATATGAGAAGAAAATTATTATTAGGTAACTGGAAGATGAACAAAACTCTTCCAGAAGCTATAGAGTTTGCTAAAGAAGCTAAAGATTTAGGCGCTTTAGCAAAGAAAAATAAAGTTGATATGGGTGTTTGCTGCCCTTATATTGATTTATTTGCTGTTAAAAAGATTGTTAAGAATAAGCTCATTGTCGGTTCAGAGAATGTTCATTATCTTGATCATGGTGCCTATACTGGTGAAGTTTCAATTCCAATGCTCAAATCAATTGATATTAATTGGGCTATTGTTGGTCACTCTGAACGTAGAACTTATGATAACGAAACAAGTGAAAAGTGTAATCTTAAAATTAAAGCTTTGTTAGCTAATGAAATGACCCCTGTTTATTGTTGTGGTGAAACATTAGAAACTTATGAAGCAGGAAATACTAAAGAATTTGTTAAAGAACAAATAGTAAATGGCTTTAAAGATATTGATGAAGCTATCGCTAGCAAAGTAGTTATTGCTTATGAACCAATTTGGTCTATTGGAACTGGTAAAAACGCAAGTAAGGAAATTGCTGAAGATATTTGTGCTTATATTCGTGGAATTATAAGAAAATTATATGGTGCGAAAGTTAGTAACCATATCCGTATATTATATGGTGGCAGTGTAAAACCTGAAAATGTTAAAGAATATTTATCACAAAATGATATTGATGGTGCTCTTGTTGGTGGAGCTTCTTTAAAGGTTGATAGTTTTAAGGCTTTATTAACTAATATTTTATAAAATTATGGCAAAATCCGTTTATGTAACTCCAGAAAAGAAAGAACTAACGATACCATTTACTGTTTCGGTTCTTTTATATATGGCATTAGCCTTGCTTATTACGGGAGCTATTGGGTTTGGTCTAGGCTATTTTTTAAATCAATTATTGAATGGTGCAACAGGTGATGAGCAATTAACAAATAATTTATTTATTACTTATCTAATTATGCTTATAGTAAGTGGAATTGGAATACTAGTAATCACCATCATTATGTCGTTTATGACTTTTAAGAAGAAAAATGTTCTTGTTCCTTATATTATATATGCTGTTTTTATGGGAATATTGTTTTCTTCATTAGTTGGTTTTCTAGATGGTAGTTATTTATTAAGTGCAACATTTGTAGTTTCTGCTATTTTATTCCTTGTTATGTGTTTATTTGGATATATATTTAAGGGAAAAATAGGTTGGATTTTAGGTATTTTAATTGGAGCATGTGTTGTTTGTGGAATTCTTTGCTTAGTTAATTTATTCTTATTTCCATGGGCTTTAGGTGTTGAAAGTGCTTTTGATGCATCTTGCACGATTTATTGGATAATTGAATTAGTAATGCTTGGAGTAATGCTTATTTCTACTTTTGTTGATATGTATAGAATTCGTAAAATTGCTGAAAGCGGTGAAGGGTCTAAAAATGTAGCGATTTATTGCGCATTGAACCTTTATACCGATTTTATAGCAATATTTGTGCGAGTACTTTACATATTTATGTTGATATCTAAAAAGAATGATTAAAAAATGAACTCTTCGAAAGAAGAGTTTTTTTGTAGAAAAATTTAAAATTTTTGTTTTTACTTACGTCTTGCTATGTAGAGGGATCTATATGCAAATCATTTATTCAACAAAAGAGTTATCAAAAAAATTTACTAATTACAAATCAATAAAGAAAGAATATGGGAAGAAGAACGCTTTAAAAATTTATAAAACTATTAATTTTTTAAAGGCTTCGCCGAATATAGGTGAGATAGCAAATATTTCATCTTATAGAATCATAAAATCTAAAAAAGTGTTTAATGAATATTATCTATTAAAACCATTATGTGAAAGTGGGATTGCTTTTGTTTTTACTTCTTTTTCAAAGGAAGGAGAAATATTGCATAAAGGAAAGAATATTTTCGATGAATCAATTGATCAGAGCAAGATTTATATAAAGGGAGTGCTAAAAGAAAATGAAATTTAATAAAGATAATATTATTCACCCAAATATCTATTTAATAGATATGTTAAAAACACTAAATATTGATTTAGATTCATTTGTTAATGAGATAAAAGTTGAAAAGAAAGAGATCGATGATTTTATTAATGGTGGCTCAATAACAACTAATCTAGCAATCAAGTTTGCTGAATTTTTTAATGTTTCAGAAAAGTTATGGTTTAATTTGCAAAAAAATTATGATGAAATGTATGAACAAGAATTTTTAGATATTGAGAAGAAGTATTTAAAATATTTTTCTAATAATATATTAAATTTATTGAATATAACAAATAAAGATCTTAAAACCACAATAAATTCACTTCATCATTTATTCCGTATATCTAGTTTTGAAGAGTTAAGTAAAAAAGATTTATATTCTTTTTGTTCTGTTGGTAAAGCAAAAAAGATTACTGAAAAAGAAACGGTCTTACAAAACGCCTGGATAAAGTGGGCTTGTTCAAAAGCAAATTATAAAACTACGAAAGAATATTCAAAGAAGAAGTTAATTAATAACCTATCTTTATTAAGAACATATATTATAGATAATAATCATTTTCCATATGATATCGAAAAGGTCTTTGCTGAATGTGGAATTGTTTTTGTTTGTCTCCCATATTTTGAAGGCTCAAATGTAAGTGGTGCTATCAAATGGAGTAAAGATAGGAAAAAAGTAATGCTAGCTATAAATGATTATGGAAAACTTGCAGATAGGATATGGTTTAATATTTTTCATGAAATAGGTCACATTATTAATGGAGATCAAAAACAAGAACAAGTTTTTGATGAATATCCGAAACAAAGTATAGAAGAAATAAAAGCAAATGAATTTGCTAGAGACGTTTTAGTACCAAATGATAGTTTTCAAAAGTTCTTGGAGAAGTTCATTTTTCAAAAGCAAGAAATTATTACTTTTGCAAAAACTATTAATTCTGTTCCTTATATAATAATAGGGCGTTTAGAAAAAGATGGTTTCCTTAAATACAATTCATTTCCTGAATTAAGAAGAAAATATTTTTTCTCTTAATTTATTCAAAAAGCGTTAAAAAATGTTAAAAAAATAAGAAAATTTTAAATATTAAAAAAATATTAAGATTTTTTAATTTTTCTCTTGAAATCAACACCCCTTATGTTATATATTATTAAACGTTGCCGTCGAACAAAGCGCTTCAAAAATACAATTAAAAAATTTGTTAAAAATATGAAAAATTGTATTGACTATGGGCTTTGGTTGGTGGTATATTATTAAAGCACGCGTGAGGGAACTCATGAAATTCTATTGAGAAATAGACGTGCAAGAGATCTTTGAAAACTAGACAGATGTACAAACATTAACGTCAATAAAATTTAAGAATTAATCAAATTTAATTCAATACAAAACCAGAATAATTATGAACTAGATACAAACTTTTGAGAGTTTGATCCTGGCTCAGGATGAACGCTGGCGGCGTGCCTAATACATGCAAGTCGATCGAGTGTAGCAATACACGAGAGGCGAACGGGTGAGTAACACGTTGGTTATCTACCTTTCAGTTGGGGATACCCAGAGGAAACTTTGGCTAATACCGTAATACGTATTTATTTGAAACAATAAATATAAAAGGAGCGTTTGCTCCGCTGATTGATGAGCCTGCGTCTGATTAGCTAGTTGGTGAGATAATAGCTTACCAAGGCGAGGATCAGTAGCCGACCTGAGAGGGTGAACGGCCACAATGGAACTGAGACACGGTCCATACTCCTACGGGAGGCAGCAGTAGGGAGTCTTCGGCAATGGGGGAAACCCTGACCGAGCAACGCCGCGTGAATGATGAAGGTCTTCGGATTGTAAAATTCTGTTATAGGGGATAAATGCCAAGTGTAGGAAATGACATTTGGTTGATAGTACCTTACTAGAAAGCAACGACTAACTACGTGCCAGCAGTCGCGGTAATACGTAGGTTGCAAGCGTTATCCGGAATTATTGGGCGTAAAGAGTGAGCAGGCGGTTTAATAAGTTTAAAGTCAAATCTATGGGCTCAACCCATAATCGCTTTAAAAACTATTAGACTAGAGTATGTGAGAGGTAAGTAGAACTCCATGTGTAGCGGTGAAATGCGTAGATATATGGAAGAATACCAGTGGCAAAGGCGGCTTACCAGCACAATACTGACGCTCAGTCACGAAAGCGTAGGTAGCAAATAGGGTTAGATATCCTAGTAGTCTACGCCGTAAACGATGATTACTAAATGTCCCTATTAGGGGGCAATGAAGCAAACGCATTAAGTAATCCGCCTGGGAAGTACGATCGCAAGATTGAAACTTAAAGGAATTGACGGGGTCCCGCACAAGCAGTGGAGCATGTGGTTTAATTCGACGCTACGCGAAGAACCTTACCA
>Ga0172378_10000036_pt1 | contig 90191 bp, 80 predicted proteins | sample GrowelOW332metaG_FD_119755 | JGI IMG/M metagenome (GOLD analysis project Ga0172378, IMG submission 119755) | Groundwater microbial communities from an aquifer near a municipal landfill in Southern Ontario, Canada - Pumphouse #3_1 metaG | ecosystem: Environmental > Aquatic > Deep subsurface >... | reverse complement strand
TTTGTTTAGCCAAAAATTCTTTTTTGAAATCAAGAAGCCTATCATTCCAAATTGCATCTTTAATTTGTTCGGTTAGATGAATTAAAAATCTTAAATTATGAATGCTTAAAAGTCTTGCTCCAAACATTTCATCAGCATTAATAAGGTGTCTTAAGTATGCTTTTGTGTAATGTTTGCAAACATAGCAATCGCATTCATCATCAAGCGGAGAAAAATCATCTTTATATTTTCCATTACGAACAACAATTTTTCCTTTACTTGTAAATGCAGTTCCATTGCGAGCAATTCTTGTTGGAAGAACACAATCCATCATGTCAATTCCCCTTGAAAAACCTTCAACAAGGCAATCAGGACTTCCAACTCCCATGAGATATCTTGGCATATCTTTTGGCAAAAGTGGATTTAAAAAATCAAGCATATCATACATAATGTCTTTTGGTTCTCCAACAGAAAGTCCACCAATTGCAATTCCACATCTAGCATATTTAACGCTTTCGTTAATGCTCTTTTCTCTCAAATCTTTATACACATTTCCTTGTACAATTGGAAAAAGCATTTGCTTTGGATTTTTTTGAGCTTCAAAGCATCTTGCAAGCCATTCAGCTGTTCTTTTCACTGCCATTTCACTTTCTTCATGAGTTGCACCATATGGAGTACATTGATCAAAAGCCATAATAATATCGCTTCCAAGAGCATTTTGAATTTCCATGCAAATTTCACTGTTCATATATTTTTTTTCACCACTAAGATGAGATCTAAATTCAACTCCATCGTTTGTGATTTTGTTAAGTTCTGACAATGAAAAAACTTGAAAACCGCCCGAATCTGTAAGAATAGGTTTTTTCCAGTTCATAAATTTATGAAGCCCGCCCGCAGCCTTAACAATTTCATGTCCGGGGCGTAAAAACAAATGATATGTGTTAGAAAGAATGATTTGTGCACCAACTTCATTAAGTTCTTCCGGAGAAAGCCCCTTAACAGTTGCTTGAGTGCCAACAGGCATGAAAACAGGAGTTTCAATTTCTCCATGTGGAGTTTTGAAAACCCCAATTCTTGCTCCTGATTGAGCACATATTTTCTTTACATGAAATTCAAATTCAGCCAATTCTTTTCTCCTTAAAAAATATAATTTAAATTTTTAGCTCATTATTTTTGGTTTGATAATATTTGAGAATATATTTATTCTATTGTTTAAAATGAAGTATTTTGAAAAATATATTAAATATTTTTTATGTAAATATTATTTATTTTTTTCAAAACTTCTTATTTTAATATTTTTAAAACAAATAATTATTAACGAAAAAAAGTTTTTTTTGCTTTTTTATTAAAAAATATTATTTGATTAAATTGCTTTTATCTTTTAATAGATAAAGCAAGCATCTCCAAAACTAAAGAAGCGATATCTTTCTTTGACTGCTTCCTTGTATAAATTTTTAATATCTTCAATGCTGGCAAATGCAGACACAAGCATCAAAAGTGTGCTTTCTGGGAGATGAAAATTTGTTATTATTGCATCAACAATTTTGAAGTCATAAGGTGGATATATAAATATTGATGTTTCACCTTGCTTTGCTTCAATTTTGCCTTTTTGCTCGGCGCAACTTTCAAGAACTCTGACACTTGTTGTTCCAACAGCAATAACTCGCCTTCCTTCAGCTTTTGCTTTGTTTATTATGCTAGCCGACTCATCAGAAACACTATACCATTCAGAGTGCATATGGTGCTCTAGAATATTCTCTTCTTTAACTGGTCTAAATGTTCCCAGTCCAACATGCAATAAAACTGGCACAACAATAACACCTTTTTTCTGAATTCGTTCAAGCAGTTCAGTTGTGAAATGAAGCCCAGCTGTTGGCGCAGCAGAAGAACCGCTGCTTTTGCAATAAACAGTTTGATATCTATCAATATTTTTAAGCTTTTCATGAATGTAATGTGGAAGTGGAGTTTCGCCAACTTCTTCAAGTGCTTTTTCAAAAACGCCTTGAAATTCAAAATTGATAGTAATATCACCGTTAACATTTATGTCTTTTACAACACATGCAAGATTTTCTGAAAACACAACTTTTGTGCCGATATTAAGTCGCTTAGTAGGCTTCGCAATTGCTTCCCATTCTGTTAAAGACTTTCTTTTTTGGAGCAAAACTTCAATTTTTGCTCCTGTTTCTTCTTTTATTCCCATTAATCTTGCAGGAATAACTTTTGTGTTGTTTACAACCAAAACATCGCCAGCTTCAAGCATATCTTCAATTTGACGGAAAATTTTGTGCTCGATTTGTTTTGTTTGTTTATTGAAACAAAGTAGTCTTGAAGAATCTCTAGGTTCAATTGGTTTTTGTGCAATAAGCTCTTCTGGAAGATCATAATGATATGTACTTTTACTTGTTGGATTCATTTTCCACCTGCTCAAATTGTTTTAATATAGATTTTTTTTCTTGGGTTAATGTTTTTCCTAAATGTTCATATGCAACAGGCAAAACAACTCTTCCCCTTGGAGTTCTTGCAATAAACCCAAGTTGCAATAAATATGGTTCAAGAACATCTTCAATTGTGATAGCTTCTTCACCAGTTGAAGCTGAAAGAGTGTCTAGTCCAACAGGACCACCACCAAATTTGTCAATAATTGTTAAAAGCATTCTTCTGTCAACATTGTCTAAACCTAATTCATCAACTTCAAGCATTTCAAGAGCTTCAACTGCCATTTGTAGCGAAATTAAACCACTGCCCTTCACATCAGCATAATCACGAACTCTTTTCAAAAACCTGTTTGCAATTCTTGGTGTTCCACGAGAACGCTTAGCAATTAAATGTGAAGCATCTTCATCAATTGAAATGCCTAGTATTTTTGCTGAACGACGAATGATTGTGTTCAATTCATTTTCAGAATACATTTCAAGTCTACAAATAACACCAAATCTATCACGAAGTGGGCTTGTAAGATTACCTGCTCTTGTTGTTGCACCAATAAGTGTAAAAGGTTGAATTTTCAAACGCATATTTCTTGCTGAAGGACCTTTTCCAACAATGAAATCAAGAGCAAAATCTTCCATTGCAGGATACAAAATTTCTTCAACAGTGCTGTTTAAACGATGAATTTCATCAATGAATAACACATCATTTTTATTTAAATTTGTAAGAATTGCAGCAAGATCAGCAGCATGTTCAATTGCTGGACCACTAGTTATTTTAATTTGTGAACCAAGTTCATTTGCAATAATGTGAGATAATGTTGTTTTACCAAGCCCCGGAGGACCATACAAAAGAACATGATCAAGCGGATCTTTACGATTTTTTGCAGCTTTAATAAAAATTTCCAAACTTCTTTTAATTTTTTCTTGTCCAACATAATCAGTCATACTATTAGGTCGTAAGCTTATTTCAATTTCCGCATCAGTTAAGTTTTTGGTGCTTGTTATAAAGCGGTTATCTTCCATGTTATCTCCTTTATCTATTCATTAAACGCAGTGCATTAGATACAATATTTGGTGTGTCTTTGAAACTTTTTGAACTTTCTCTTGCAAGCCTTGTTGCTTCATTTTTAGAAAGTCCAAGCGAAACAAGTGCATCAATAGATTCCTCAATGGCGGGTGTGTTATCAACAAAATCATCATTTTCGTTTAATGAAAAACCGATAGGAGAAATTTTGTCTTTAAGTTCCAAACAAATTCTTTCAGCAGTTTTTTTGCCAATACCTTTAACTCTTGAAAGGAGCCCAACATCATCTTTTAGAATTGCAATTGTTAATTCTGAAAATTTAATTCCACTAAGAATTGAAAGAGCAACTTTTGGACCAATACCACTAATTGTAATCAATTTTAAAAATATGTTTTTTTCTTCAATAGAAGCAAAACCAATTAGAGTAATTGAATCTTCTTTAACTTGCATATAAGTAAGAATTTTTGTTGTTTCATTAACACAAGGAAGCATTGACAAAGTTTGATTTGAAACTTGAAGTTCATAACCCACCCCATTTGTTTCAATATTTACATAACCTTCTTCTTTTAATGTGATTTCACCAACTAAATATGCAATCATTTTTTCTCCTTTTATATTTTGAAAATGCATAAAGATACATAAACATAATAATTATTAAAATTAAAAAATATATAAATATGCAAGCTAAGTTCTGTTATTAATCAAATAATTGTTGGTTTGAGAATGGCAAATTGCTAGTGCTAGTGCATCTGCAGCATCATCTGGTTTTGGAATGGATTCTAAATTCAAAATTGCTTTAACCATAAATTGAACTTGTTGTTTTTCTGCTCTTCCATTGCCTGTAAGAGCTTGTTTAACTTGCAAAGGCGTATATTCATAAATTTTCAAACTTTTCTTTTTGGCTGAAAGCAAAATAACTCCACGAGCCTCAGCAACAGGAATAAGAGTTGTGTGATTTTTAAAGAAAAACAATTCTTCAACTGAAACTGTTTCAGGTTTGTATTTTTCAATAATGGAGCATAAACTTTCAAAAATAATTTCAAGTCTTTCAGAAATCGATAGTTCTTTTGGAGTTTCAATTGTTCCATAATCTATAACAGAAATTGGAGTGCCGTCCTCAATAACTCCAAATCCAACAATGCCATAGCCGGGATCAATACCCAAAATTCTCATGCAAATATGCTAACATCTTTTTGTTTAATTGTCTAGTTAATATTACATCAATATATTATTTTTAAAATATTTAATTAATTTAAATTTAATAAAAAAATTCCATAAAATACATGGAATTTTTATGCACATAATGTATATTTATAACAAATTGTTTGTGAATAAATATTCATAACATTTATATTTATTCTTCATCATCTTCATCATCATAAGACAAACATACATTGTGATATACTTCTTGAACATCGTCAAGATCTTCAAGTTTTTCAATCATGGTTTTAAATATGTTTTCTTGTTCTTGTGAAAGAGTAATTTCAGTTTGTGGAATAAATGAAACTTCACTAGAAACAATTTCATATCCAGCACTTTCCAAAGATTGTTGAACTTTTGAAATATCATTTGAAATTGTGTAAACTTCGTATGAATCTTCTTCAACTTCAACATCTAATGCACCTGCTTCAAGTGCTGTCATCATGAGTTCATCTTCATTTACTTTTTCATTTTTTTCAATAATCAAAACACCTTTTTGTTCAAATGAATAAGAAACGCAACCTGTTGTACCAAGAGAACCATTATATTTATCGAAATAGTGTCTTATATCTCCAGCAGTTCTGTTCTTGTTGTCAGTAAGTGCTTCAACAATAACTGCACTTCCGCCAATTCCATAACCTTCATAATTAATTGCTGTATAATCAACAGAATTCATATCTCCACTTGCTTTTTTAATACATCTGTCAATTGTGTCATTTGGCATGTTGTTTTGTTTTGCTTTTTGTATTAAATCACGAAGTTTTGTGTTTGTGTTTATATCTGCCCCACTATTTCTTACACAAACAGTAATTTCTCTACCAATTTTTGTGAAAACCTTGCCTTTTGCGGCATCAGATTTTCCTTTTTGTCTTTTAATATTATTCCATTTGCTATGTCCTGACATGTTTACCTCCAAATTTTTTCTCAAACATAATTATGCTTCCTGCCACACCAACATTCAAACTTTCAAGTCCATTAATCATTGGAATTGAAACGATTTTATTGCATTTTTTAAGCATTTCTTTGCTTATCCCTTGACCTTCATTTCCAAGAACCAAACCAAATTCTTTTGGCATTGTGCAAGAAAAAATGTTTTCGCCAGTCATGGAAGTTCCAATTAGTGGTAAATTCCAATTTTTATTTATTTCAAAAAACTCATCAATATTTTTTAATTCAGAAATATTTGCTTTGAAAATCGCACCACTGGAAGCTCTAAAGGTTTTGGGATTCATTACTTTTGCTGATCCAATCAATATAATATCTAAAAATCCCGAACCAACAGCTGAACGAATGATTGTTCCAACATTTCCGGGATCTTGAACATTTTCAAGAACAACATAACTCCCAAGTGGCTCTTGTGGCAAGCCGTTTTGAATTTTTACTGCCGCGGCAACACCACTAGATGATTCGACATTTGTAAGACTTTTTAAAACATCATGAGATACTTCAATTTTTTCACAATTAAATTGAGAAATAAATTCTTCATTTTTTCCGTTTTCATAAACAATGAATTCAACTAGCCATGAAGAAGCAAAAACTTCTTCAATCAAATTTTGAGTGTCCAAAAAAATTATGTTGCCATTTGCAACACTTTTTTTAATATCTTTAATTCTTTGATTACTAGAAGAACTTATCATTTTAAACTCCTTAAAAGAGTTTTTAAAAATTTTAACTAAAACAAAAAATGGAGCGTTCGAATTATTCGTTGCCCCACTTTATTTACTTAGCAAGCTTAGCTTTTGCTGTTTCAACAATTGAAGCAAATGCAGCTGAGTCATTAATTGCCATATCAGAAAGAACTTTACGGTTCAAATTGATTCCAGCAAGTTTAAGTCCATACATAAATTTGCTGTATGAAACTTGCATAGGTCTGCAAGCAGCATTGATTCTTGCAATCCAAAGTGAACGGAAATCTCTTTTCTTATATTTTCTTCCAACATAAGCATAGTTTCCACTTTTCATCATAGCTTGACGAGCTACACGATATAATTTTGATTTTGAACCTCTGTAACCTTTAGTTGCCTTTAAAATTGCTCTTCTTTTTTTGAGAGCGTTTACTGATCTTTTAATTCTCATTTTTCATTCTCCTCTTAAGCATTTACCATTTCTTTGATTGTTTTAACTTGTTTTCCAGAAAGGTAAGCTCCTTTTCTCATTCTTCTCTTACGAGATTGTGATTTTTCTGTGAGGAAATGTCCTCTATTTGGTTTTTCAAATTTTACTGCACCAGATTTAGTAATTTTAAATCTTTTTTTAGCGCCACTATGTGTTTTTTGCTTTGGCATATATTTCTCCTTCAAATATTTATTTTTTTGGTTTAACAATCATTATAATATTTTTGCCAAGTACTTCTGTTTCCTTGTCAATAACACCATTTTCTTCAATCATTCCAAAAAAGGTTTTTACAACTTCCAAACAAGAGTCAATAAATGCTCTCTGTCTGCCCTTCAAACGAAGAACAACTTTGACTTTGTCGCCATCAAGAAGAAAGCGATTTGCATGTTTTGCTTTTGTTAGCATGTCGTGAGTGTCAATCGTGCGAGAAAGTTGAACTTCTTTCAATTCAGAAACTTTTTGATTTTTTCTTGCTTCTTTTTCTTTCTTTTGCGTTTCGTACTTATACTTTCCATAGTTCATAATTTTACAAACTTTAGGTGATGAAGTAGGTGCAATCATAACAAGATCAAGTTTCATGTTTTCAGCTTTTAGCAAAGCGTCTGAAAGTGAACAAATTCCAAGCTGTTCGCCTTCCACTCCAACCAATCGAACTTGGTCAGCAATGATTTGCTCATTGATTAACAATTCCTTAAAAATATGATTATCCTCCAAAAATAAAAAGTGGAAATCAAAAGATTTCCACTAATACTAAAAACAATAATAAATGTTTTTGAACCAATCTGAGCTTGCTCGAATGGTGAGAAGTGGAAACTTCTTCTTTCTGATTGGTATTCTAGCACAATGAATTTATATTGTCAATAAAAATCTTGTGTTTTTGTTTACCTCATATAAATTTATGTTTTATTTTTTAAAAAGATGATAAAGCTTTTTCAATTTCACACTTTTTTTGTGTGTTAACAACAATTTTTGTTTTTTCAGCTTCAATCAAAGATTGAGGTGCTCTTTTCACAAATCCTTCATTGTTTAAAAGTTTTGTGCTTCTTTCAATTTCAAAATTAATATTTTCAAGTTCTTTTTTTAACCTTTCAATTTCTTTTTTTTCTTCAAACAAATCATTGTTAGGAATAAATATCAATGCACTTTCACAAACAATTTTTGTGTTTTTATCTGTCAAATTAGCTTCACTATTGATAACTACTGTGTTAATACCCATTGCCAACTTGTTAATTCCAACAGTCATTGAACTGATTAGTTCAAAGCTATTTAATGGTAAAATGAAAAGTTTTGTTCTCTTGTTGTCAGGAATTTTCATTTCGCTTCTAAAAACACGAATTGATTTAATAATTGAAATTATACTATCAAAATTCTTAGCTTTTGAAAATTTGAGATTTTTATCATATTCAGGGAATGGTTGAACCATTAAACTTTCACCAGAATGCCATGGCATAGAAATAAATATTTCTTCTGTTGTGAAAGGTGCAAATGGGTGCAATAACTTCAAAATATTCTCAAGAACATAAACAAGAACTGCTTTTGTTGTTAATTTTCTTTCTTCATTTGTTCCATTTAAGTCAGTCTTAGAAAGTTCAATAAACCAATCACAAAATTTTCCCCAAACAAAGTCTGATATGGAAATTATTGCTGTTCCAAGTTCATATTTATCAAATTTTTTATTTGTTTCTTTAACAACATTGTTAAGTTCATTAAGTATCCATTCTTCACCTAATGACAGTTTTGCTTTTTTCAAATCAATTTGTGGTTTTTCGGTGCAATAAGCAAGAACAAATTTGCTAGCATTCCACAATTTATTTAAAAAGTTTTTTGCTTTTTCTGCTTTTTCTTTTCCATATTTAACATCTCCGCCAACGGTCATTCCACTAAGAAGAGAAATTCTTAAGGCGTCTGCTCCAAATTCTTTTACAACTTCAATTGGATCAATACCATTTCCAAGGCTTTTACTCATCTTTTTGCCGTTTAAATCGCGAACAAGTCCATGAATTACACAATGGTCAAAAGGAACTTTGCCCATAAAATGTATGCCACTATAAACCATTTTGGTAACCCAGAAAGTTAAAATATCGTATGCAGTAACAAGCACATTGTTTGGATAATAATAATCCAAATCTTCAGATTTATCAGGATAACCAAGAGTTGAAAATGGCCACAAAGCACTTGAGAACCAAGTGTCTAGAACATCACTTTCCTGAGTAATTTTTTTTGAACCACATTTTGGACAAACACTTATGTCAGTTTCTGAAACAACAATTTCTCCACAATCATCGCAATAGAAAACAGGCAAACGGTGTCCAAGCCAAAGTTGACGAGAAATGCACCAATCTTGAATGTTTTCAAGCCAATTCAAATAGTGTTTATCAAATCGTTTAGGAAATATTTTTAGTTCACCATTCTTAAGTGCGTCTATTGCTGGTTTCGCAAGTTTTTCCATTGCAACAAACCATTGAGTTGAAATTTTTGGTTCAATAATTGTTTTGCATCTATCACAAGTTCCAACTTTATTTTTATACTTTTCAATCTTTTCAATAAGTCCAAGAGATTTAAGTTTTTCAACAACTTTTTTTCTTGCTTCAAACCTATCAAGATTAGCAAATTCTCCAGCATTTTCATTCAAAACACCGTCATCACCAATACAAGATATAATTTCAAGATTGTGTCTAAGTCCAATTTCATAGTCATTTGGATCATGCGCAGGAGTGATTTTAACTGCACCACTTCCAAAACCAATTTCGCAATATTCATCAGCAATAATCGGAATTTGCCTGTTTGTTAATGGCAAATATAGCATCTTTCCAACTTTTCCTTCATACTTTTTGTCATTTGGATTAACAGCAACTGCTGTGTCACCAAACAATGTTTCAGGTCTTGTTGTGGCAACAGTTAAAAAGCCACTTCCGTCAACGAATGGGTATTTAATGTGCCAAATTGATGTGTCTTGATCAATGTGAATGTTTTCTGTATCAGAAATTGCACTTTTACACTTTGGACACCAGTTAACAACTCTTTTGCCTTTGTAAATAAGCCCTTCATTGTAATAAGTAACAAAAACATGTCTAACAGCTTTGCTTAGTTTTTCGTCCATTGTAAAGCTCATTCTGTTCCAATCACAAGAAGTACCTATTGTTTCAAGCTGAGTTTGAATTGTACCGCCATAGAGCTTGTACCATTCTTCAGTTCTTTTCATAAAAGCTTCACGGCCAATTTTTTCTTTTGTAAGCCCTTCTTTTGAAAGTGCTTCACAGATTTTGGCTTCAGTTGCAATGGCAGCATGGTCTGTTCCAGGAACCCACAAAGTTTCAAAGGCTTTCATTCGTTTAAATCTAACCAAAGCATCTTGAAATGCGTTGTTTAATGCATGTCCAACATGCAATTTTCCTGTTATATTAGGTGGTGGCATTGAAATTGAAAATCTTTTTTTCCCCTTTTGAGGTTTACTAGAAAAATAATTTTTATCTAACCAACTTTTATAAATTTCTTTTTCAAAATCACTTGGATTATAAGTTTTATTCATTAATTATTTCCTCCATAAAATAAACATAAAGCACAAATCAAATGATTTGTGCAATTTAAGTAAAGATTAAATTATATAATTTTTCATTCAACAATCATCAAAATGAGAGCCACGCAAATCATAACCAATCCAAATGCTTTACAAGTTAATAACACTTTATCATCTGATACAATTTCTTTTTTCTGACGCACTAGTCTGGCAATTCTTTTTGCAAGCAAAGCCATACCAAGCCCAAGAATAGCTAGCACCAATCCCACCTGCACATTCATCTGAGAAAGTCTTGTTGTAAGATTTTCGAAAAGCATTAAGTTCATGTTCCCTCCAAATTTATTTGAATTTTATCAAAGAATTGTCAATTTTGCAAGTGAAATGCCAATTTTCACAACTATTTTATTTTATGAATAAATTGGAATAGTTTTTAAATAAGGAGGTTAAATGAAAAAACTATCTATTTTTCTAGCTTTCGTTATGTTAATTATTTCATTTAGTTTGGTTGGGTGTGGCAAAAAAAATAATGAATTAGTTGTCAACGAAGTTGCTAGAAGCATTTTTTATGCACCAATGTATGTTGCAATAACAAATGGATACTTTGAAGATGAAGACATTTCCATTTCACTTGTAACAGGGAACGGAGCTGATCAGTCAATGACTGCTCTACTTAGCGGGAATGCTGACATTGGACTGATGGGACCAGAGGCGGCTATTTATGTTAAAAGCGGTGGCGCACAAAACTCACCTGTTGTGTTTGGACAATTAACAAAACGAGATGGTTCATTTTTGATTGCAAGAACTGCAATGCCAAATTTTCAATGGTCTGATTTACAAGGCAAAGAAGTTATTGCAGGAAGGCGTGGTGGTGTGCCAGCAATGACTCTTCAATACACAATTGAAGAAATCAACTCTCTTACAATTGGAACAGGGGCAACTGAAGTAAAATTCAATTTAGATGTTTCTTTTCCACTTATGGCTCCAACTTTTGATAGTGGAGTTGGCGACTATGTAACATTATTTGAGCCAACTGCAAGTGAGTTTGTTGCAGCAGGTAAAGGACATATCGTTGCAAGTGTCGGTCAGGCAAGCGGTCCAGTTCCATACACTGCTTTTATGGCAAAACAAAATTGGCTTACTTCAAATGAAGATAAAGCAGTTGGATTTTTGCGTGCCATAATAAAAGGATATCGCTTTTTGTTAACAGCAACAAATGATCAAATTGCAACTGCTCTATCACCATTTTTCACTTCAATAAGCAGTGCTTCAATTTATGCTTCAATTCAATCGTATGTAAGCATTGATGCTTGGGCTAACACACCAGTTATGGCAGAAGCTCAATTTAACAAGCTTCAAGACATAATGGAAAATGCAAATGAACTTGATGACGGAAGAGTTTCATATTGGGATGTTGTAAACAATTCTTTTGCTTATAGTGCAATTGCTAGTCTTGCCTAAAAACGCGCTCAAATCAATCTAAAAATAGTAGTAATTAAATTTTATTATTTATCAATCAATAAAAAAGCACTCAAGTTTAATATTTTTGCAAAGCGAACATTTATTTGTTCGCTTTTTTAAACATTTTTGCATGTAAAAAATAAGATGAATTATGACTAAAAAAATATTGAGAGGAAGATGATGAGTAAAATTCTTGAATTAGACAATATTTCATTAACTTACCACACTAACACAGAAGAAATTGTTGCAATTAAAGATATTAGTTTTTGTGTTGATGAAGCTGAATTTGTTGCAATTGTAGGACCTAGCGGTTGTGGAAAAACAACCATTCTTTCAATAATTAACGGTCTTTTAAAACCATCAACAGGAAAAGTTTTAATAAATAACACACTTGTTGATGGAATAAATAATGAAACTGGTTACATGTTTCAAAGAGATTGCCTTTTTAATTGGAGAACGATTTGGCAAAATGTAAGCCTGCCGTTTGAAATCAAAAAAAAAGTTAACGAAGAACGAATTGATTTTTTGAAAGGACTACTAAAAAAATATGGGCTTTCTGAGTTTGAAAATAGGTATCCAAACCAACTTTCAGGCGGTATGCGACAAAGAGTTGCTCTTATAAGGACTTTAGCTCAAAATCCTAGCATATTACTCCTAGATGAGCCATTTTCTGCATTAGATTACCAAACAAGACTAAAAGTTTGTGATGACATTTCCTCAATAATCACAGAACAAAGAAAAACTGCAGTTATGGTTACTCATGACATTTCTGAAGCAATTTCAGTTGCTGACAAAGTAATTGTTTTGTCACAAAGACCGGGAAAAATTAAAAACATTTTCGAAACAAATTTGCGTTCTTTTGGTTCACCACTTAAAAGAAGAGAACACCCTGACTTTAGAATTTTGTTTGACAAAATTTGGAAGGAGATACAGTTTAATGACAAATAAATATTCAAAAGAGCATGAACTTTTTTTGAAGAAAAAGACAAGAGAAAAAAGAATTATTTTAAGTGTTCAAATCATAATTTTTTTATCAATTCTTGCTCTTTGGGAGCTTTTAACGCAAATAAATGTACTTGATTCATTTTTCATTAGCTCTCCAAGTAGAATTGTTAAAACTTTGATTAATCTTTTTGGCTCAGGAACAATGCTAAATCACATTTGGACAACACTATACGAAACAATCTTGGGTTTTTCCATTTCCATGATTCTTGGAATCACATTTGCTCTTGCCTTTTGGTGGAGCGATAGACTTAGAAAAATTCTTGATCCTTACCTTGTTGTTTTGAATAGTATGCCAAAAATTGCCTTAGGACCACTGATTATTGTTTGGATTGGAAGTGGAACAAAAGCTATTGTTGCAATGTGCATTCTTATTTGTGTTTTTGTTGCAACACTTTCAATTCTTTCAGCATTTTTATCTGTTGAAAAAGAAAAAATCATGCTTATGAAAAGCATGGGTGCTTCAAAATGGCAAATGCTTATCAAGCTTATTTTGCCGTCATCAATTCCTGACTTAATTTCTGTTTTGAAAATAACAGTTGGACTTAGTTGGATTGGTACAATTATGGGTGAATATTTAACAAGCAAAGCAGGACTTGGATACCTTATTGTCTATGGTGGGCAGGTATTCAAACTTGACCTTGTTATGGCAAGCACATTCATTCTTTGTGTTCTTGCATTGATTATGTATTTCTTAGTTGCCAGCCTAGAAAGAAAAATTAAGAAAAATTAGACTTTTGCAAATTTAAAATTAATTAACAATTATAAGAGATGAATCAATAAATATTTAAAATTTTAAACAATTATTAAAAGATTGAATTATGTCATTTTTATAAAAATAATATTTTTAAACTTGTTTAAAAAGGACAGATAATTAAGCAAGTGCATTTTCCTTCTCAAATTCTTTTTTAAGTCGTTCTAAAATCTTTTTTTCAATTCGACTTATGTAGCTTTGAGAAATTCCAAACATGTCTGCGACTTCTTTTTGAGTTTTAATTTCTTTTCCAGAAAGCCCAAATCGATATTCCATAATTTCTCTTTCTTTTTCTGAAAGTTTTTCCAAACATAAAATCAACAAATTGTTATCAACTTGTTTTTCCATATCATCAACAATGCTTGATTCTTCTGTGCTAAGTATGTCACTAAGCAAAAATTCATTGCCTTCACCATCAAAACTAAGTGGTTCATCTAAGCTCATTTCAACTTTTAATTTAACAGACTTTCTTAGACTCATCAAAATTTCATTTTCAATACAACGGCTTGCATATGTTGCAAGTTTAATGTTTTTATCAAATTTATAGGTTCTAACAGCCTTAATTAGACCAACTGCACCAACTGAAATCAAATCTTCCATTGCTATACTTGAAGAAATAAATTTTTTCGCAATAAAAACCACAAGCCTAAGATTGTGTTCAATAAGAACATCTTTGGCAACTGAGTTGCCTTCATTCATTTGTTGAATATACACTTCTTCTTCTTCAGATGACAAAGGTTGCGGAAGCGATTCTGCCCCGCAAATGTAATATATTGCCTTGTCAATGTCGTCAAAAAGGCTACCTTTAAAAAGCTTAAACAAAAACAATTTGATTTTTTCAATTAATTTCATATTGTCTCCTTAATCTATCAGCATTAACGGATTCAAAAGTCCTTTGCAACCTAAATGCTCAAAAGATGAAAATGATAGTCCTGCAAGCGGACAATTTATATCTTTAGTTTTTTTATCTAATAAAATTGTTGCTTTTGAAAGTTCAAATACAAAAATTTTACTTTCTTTTCCAACTCCAGATACATTAACCAAATGAGGTTTTTCCACGCATAGATTGTCATATCTTTTTAAAAAGACATCAATAAGAGACTTTTTCCCAAATAAACCTTCAAAAACTGAAGCTGAAATCATTATTATTGGCTTGCTAGTTGCAGGGTCAACTAATGTGTTTCCAGTGTCAAGAAATGCCAGAAATTTTTGTGATACTTTGCCACTACTTAAGGTTACAAAATAAGTAAGTTGTGAAGACAACATGTTCTTTTTTGTTTTTTTAACAAGGCTTTTCACAAGCATAACTGTTAGAATAGAAATCGAATAAATAACTGCAAGTGGAAGGGATTGAGCATTCATGTCAAATGGATTTGCACTTGTTCCGTTAACAAGAAAAACAATAGCAAATGATAAACCTCCAAAAACTGCTGTTGACAACATAAAAATCAAATAAATATACAAAAAGTTTTTTATGTTACCAATTTTAAAAGCAGTCAAAACAATTCCAGCTCCAAGCAAAAGCTTTACAACAATTGTAGCAAAATTTGACATAACAAAAAGTGGATAAAACAAAGATATGACACTAACAACAATTGCAACAAGAATAATACCAATTTTTTTTGCGTTGTTACTTGTTACACTTCTTGTAAAAAAAAGAATTGCCAAATTCATTGTGAGATTGCTCAAGAATACATCTTCAACGATTATTTCCATTTTTCCTCTGAAAATAATTATACAAACAATCTTGAAGATACCATAAAATTATATTGTTTAATTTTGTTGAATTAAGTAATTTTTTTTGATAAGAAACTTTTTTTCAATATTAAAAGAATTTTATTGTACTGATATTTTTTAAATATAAAAAATGAAGCAGTTAAACTGCTCCATTTCAAAAATTAATTAACTTTCTTTTTTTGTTCAAGAATTTTCTTTAAAAACAATGGGATTTCATCATCATCAATTTGAAGTTTAGATTGCTCAATTTTTTTAGCAAAAGGAATTGCTGTTTCAGTTTTTTCAGAAACTAATGGAGTTGATTCATGTTGAGCAAAATTACCAATAGCCTGTGCTTGTTCTTTAACTTTATCAACCTCAGGTTTATCTTTTATTGCACTACCAACAAAACCAGTAGCAATAATTGTAATTTCAACCTCATCAGACATAGATTCATCAATTCCAGCTCCAAAAATTGTGTTACATTCAACATCAACAACTTCTCTAACAAGGTCAACTGCTTCATAAATCTCATCAAGTGCCATATCGTTTCCGCCTTTGACATTGATAAGAATTCCTGTTGCACCCTCAATTGTTGTTTCAAGAAGTGGGCTTGAAACTGCCTGACGAACTGCTTCAAGAGTTTTGTTTTCACCTCGTCCAATTCCAATACCCATGTGAGCTAAACCTTTGTTTTTCATGATTGAACGAACATCGGCAAAGTCAAGATTGATTAAACTTGGTGTAACAATTAAGTCTGAAATTCCTTGAATACCTTGTCTTAAAACATCATCTGCATAACGGAAAGCTTCAACAAGTGGAGTTCCCTTTGGAACAAGTCTTAAAAGTTTATCATTAGGTATAATAACAAGAGTATCAACAAATTGTTTCAATTTAGAAATGCCCTGTTCAGCATTTGCAATTCTCTTTTTACCTTCAAAATTAAATGGTTTTGTAACAACTGCAATAGTTAAAATTCCCATTTCTTTTGCTAGTTGAGCAACAACTGGAGCAGCACCTGTTCCTGTTCCACCACCCATTCCAGCTGTAATAAAAACAAGATCAGAATCTTTAAGCATTTCTGCAATATCTGCTTTGCTTTCTTCAGCTGCCTTTTGACCAATCTCAGGATCAGCTCCTGCACCAAGCCCACGAGTGAGTTTTTCACCAATTTGAAGTCTTGTGTCGGCTTTGCTCATAAGAAGTGCTTGTTTGTCAGTATTTATCGCAACAAACTGTGCACTTTGCAAGTTTGCCAAAATCATACGATTAACAGCGTTGTTTCCACCTCCACCAACACCAATAACTTTTATATTTGCAACAGGGGCTATTGAATTGTTTTCAAACATAAATTTCTCCCTTTTATGAAAGTATACATATAATTAATTAATTTTGCAATAATCTTTTGTATAAACGAAGTGAAATTTGTAGAAATACTATTTGAATTGTTCTTTTGAAGAATATTTAAGAAGTGAAAAATCTGGGGCAAGTTGTGGTTTGTTAAAAACTGGATTTTTTGGAAATAAAATTTCGAAACCCTTGTTAGACTTCCTTTCAAAATTATATTTAACACCTTTAATTTTTGCAAATCCATCACCTGTTAAATATATTTTGTCACAAACAAGACCATCTTCTTCAAACATTTCAATTGTTGAATTGATTTGTTTGATAATTTGATTTACTCTCCAATTAACAATATCCCAAATCATTTTTGCTTGAATGCTTTTGTTGCAAACCAAGATTTCATCTTTTTCATCAGGGATTGCACTAAGAACAGTTGAATAAACGAGTTTTTCTCCTTCAGAATAAGTCAAATCAAAAACTTCTTGAATATCAGAAACCATATGAGCAACACCAATAGGAAATGAAAATGATTTAACAATTCCTTCACCTTTACCAAAGAATACATTTACACTTAAAGTGTTGCCATCAATGATCAAAGCACCTTTTTTTCTGATTTCTTCACCAAGAAGTGATGTCAATTCACAAACAGGCATAGGAACGAATATTGCTGAATTTAGTCCATAGCTTTTAAAACATTTGTTTAAAAAGTTCAAAAATGTGTTGTTTACATACGCAAATGAAATATTAAGGTTGATTTTTTTTGCTTTTAATCCAATTGGACTAATCGTCTTTTCTTTATCATCTAAAAGAGAAGATATTATTGAACAAGAAAGTAATGTTTGATTTGTTTTTTCTTCTCCAGATGACGCATTTCCAAGAATTTCGTTAATTACTTCAGCCGTTATTGTTTTTTTTGCTGGAAAAATAATTTCCTGAGAAACAACTTCAAAATCACAAAATTCAGCAGGAATTCCAACATAAGCTTCAGTAATTTGAATTTTAGATTCGGCTTCAGCTTTTGAAAGACAGGAAGAAAGCGATAATGAAAAATTTGTTTCGTTTAAAAATTCACCATTATAAATACCATCATGAGGAGTTGTTTCTTTAGCTAAAAAAGCAAAAATAGTGTCGTTTTCTTTCAAAGCTACCGACACATCAATTTTGTTTCCAGAAATCAAAATTGTGTTAAGTATTTTCTTTTGCAAAGTTTTGATGCTCCTTAATTTTGTATTACAGTCGAATTTTGCATATTTATAAGTATTTATACATAAATATAAATCTTTCAAAAAATATTGTCAACACAAAATACAAAAAAAAAGATGATAATCATCATATTTTTAAAAATAATTTTGTTGTTAAGCGTCAATCAAAACGGCAACGATTCCATCTTCAGCTGTTTCAATTACAACCATACTTTTTGTAATGATATCACTAAAAGTAATTGAACTTTGAGCTCTAAACAAGCATTCAACCTTTTCTGAATATTTTTTTTCAAAATCATAAACTGTTGTTTTGAACGAATTGAAATCTTCAATAACCATTTGAAGTGAATTTTTTTCTGTTCCTTCAATTATTTCGCTTTGAAAATAAATTGACTTAAAGCTTGCCTTGCTTTCAATTGTTCCCCTATCACATCTAAGAAGTGCTGTTTTTAAATTTTTGATTGCCAACTTTTCAGTTTCGTTAATGGCTTCCAAAAATTCTCCTGCTTTTGCATTTGTGTTTTTTATGCTTATATCAAGCAAAATTTCATTTGAAGCAGTTGATATAAAAGAATTTGTTTTTTCAAGAACTTTTAAATTTTCATCAACAAGAGCATATGAATATTCAGTAAGTTTAACAGCATACAAACTTTCTCTTTCAGCAAGGTGAATTGTGACATTAGCTGGAAAATCTATTTCAAATCCAACAACATTTGAGTATGGAAATGCTTTTTCAATTTTTTCTTTTGCAAGTTTTCTATTAAAGAAAAAAACAGAACCTTTAATATCTGAAACTGAAATTATATCTAGTTCTTTTCCATCAAGGTTGTTTGTTGTAGTTAAAAAATTAATTTCAATAGATTTTGGAGAAAAAACTGTGTAACTCAAAATAAGTAAGGTTGTGATTAAACCCAAAAATATACAAAGTGTTAATATGAATTTTTTTGGATTAAATCTCATTTTCTCTCCTTAATTTGTCCGTTTAATTTCAGCTCCAAGAGATTCAAGTTGTTTTTCTAAACTTTCATAACCCCTGTCAATATTATTTACTGAATCTATGGTTGTTTTGCCTCTTGCACTTAACCCAGCAATGACTAATGCAGCTCCACCACGCAAATCGCTTGCCTCAACATTTGTTCCATTAAGATGATTGATTCCCTCAACAAGAACCTTATTATTTTTAATTATTCTGATTTTTGCTCCCATCTTAACGAGTTCATCAGCAACAGAAAATCTTGTGTCAAACAAATTTTCAACAATTTCGCTTTTACCAATAGAAATGCACTGAAGAGCAAGAATTTGTGATTGCAAATCTGTTGGAAAACCTGGATATGGTTTTGTTTCAACAAAAGGCACACTAAGCGGTTTATGACTCGCTTCAATGAGTAGTTTATCATTTTTTTGAGTAATTTGGCAAGCATATTTTTTTAATTTGTAAGTAAGCGACCTTATATGTTTTGGAATAACATTTTTTAGTAGAACTTTTCCACCAACAGTAGCAACAGCAATAACCAATGTTCCAGCAACAATTCTATCAGATATTGGCGTGTATTCAACACCAAATAAATTTTTAACTCCTTCAATCTCAATTTTTGAAGTTCCCGCTCCCCTAACAAGAGCACCCATTTTGTTTAAGAACTTTGCAAGATCAACAATTTCTGGTTCTTTTGCAGGATTATGAATTATTGTTTTCCCTTTAGCTAAAACTGCTGCCATAATAATGTTTTCGGTTGCACCAACACTTGGCATTTCAAGAATAATTTCTGAACCAATCAATCCATTTGTTGTACAAATAAATTTTCCATCTTCTTCAACAATATTTGCTCCCAATGCTTTTAAACCAAAAATATGCAAATCTATTGGTCTTTTTCCAATTTTGCAACCACCGGGATATGAAATTTCAGCATTTCCAAACCTAGATAAAAGTGCTCCTAAACAAAAAAATGAAGCTCTGAGAATTGAAGCAAGCTCCTTATGAATACATGTGTTATTTATTGTAGAAGAATCGATAATAACGGAAGTTTTATCTTCAATTACTTTTGCCCCAAGACTTCTCATAATATTTAGCATGCTATGAATGTCCAAAATGTTTGGAACTTTGTTTAAAATAATTTCATTTTTACATAATATACAGGCTGCAATAATAGGAAGAAAAGCATTTTTGCTTGAACATACTTCAGTTATTCCAAAAAGTTTTTTTCCTCCTTCAATAACAAATTTCTCCATAACACTCTCCTGTTAAAGTGTATATGAGAAATCATTTTTTTGTGTTTTTATGAATATAGCTTAGAAGAGCTTTTGGCAACATTCAAACAAACACCAATTGAAGCCATAAAAACAACAAGACTTGTGCTTCCAGAAGAAATGAAAGGCAAAGGAAGCCCTGTTGGCGGAATGAGCCCTGAAACAACACTTACATTTAGAAGAACTTGAACGCATATAACACTTGCAATTCCAGCAACAAGCAAACAACCAAATTTATTTTTTGCACTAAAAGCAACTCTTATTAAGGCAATAATTAAAAACGCAAAAACAATTAAAACAAAAAGTCCGCCAATAAATCCAAGTTCTTCCACTATAATTGAAAATATAAAATCGCTTTCGGCAAATGGTAAAAACAAATTTTTTTGTCTTGAATTGAAAAGTCCAACTCCAAACAACCCGCCACTTCCAATTGCATAAAGAGATTGAATGAGTTGAAATCCTTCTCCTTTAGGATTTGCCCAAGGGTCTAAAAATGCCATTAATCTTTTCACTCTATATGGTTCTAAAAGAATTAAGGCAGGAACAGTTGCTGCAGCAGGCATGCCAATTGCCATCATATGTTTCCAATTCATGCCACCAAGAAAAAGCATAATTATTAAAACAATGCCGATACACATGGTTATGCTCATATTTGGCTCCAAAATAACAAGAGTGCAAAACAAAACACCAACACAAATTGGCAAAATTGAATGTTTAAATTTAATAGTTTCAGCTTTTATATCACAAAATGTTGCCGAACAAAACAAAACAAGTGCAAACTTTGCAATTTCACTTGGTTGCATGGTCAATGATCCAATTCCAATCCATCTTTGTGCACCATAATTTGATTTTCCAAGCCCTGGAACAAAAACAAGAAGAAGAAGGATAACAGAAATTGCTACCAAAATCCATTTATATTTTTTAAGTTTTTCATATGGAAAAAAGCTTGCTCCAATCATAGCAACAATTCCAATAACTGCTCCAATTATTTGTTTTGTCAAAAAAAATGTGCTGTTTCCATAATTTTGCTGAGCAGAAAAACTACTTGCTGAGTAAACCATGATACAACCAAAAATTACTAGCAACATTGTGCAAGTTATGATTATTATTTCATTTTTTCTTAAAAATGCGTGTTTCACTTGCCTCCTAGTTCATGCACAAGTTTCATAAAAATTTGACCTCTTTCTTCAAAATTCTTAAACTCATCAAAGCTTGCACAAGCTGGTGAAAGTAAAATTGTTGAATCTGGTTTTGCAAGACGAGTTGCAAAAAAAAATGCATCTTTCATATGCTCAGCGACGACAATCCTTGCCTTACAAATATTTTCAGAAAAAGCCTTTATAAATTTGTTTGTGGTTGCACCATAAATAATTATTGTGTCAACATTTGCTCTGATATTTTGTGCAAGCGAAGCAAAATCTTCACCTTTATCACTTCCGCCAAGAAGCAGTACAATTTTTCCTTTAACTGCCTCAAGGGCTGTTAAAGTGCTTGCAACATTTGTGGCTTTGCTGTCATTTACAAATTTGATTCCTTCATAAGTTCCTACCGTTTGAATTCTGTGTTCAATTGGTTCAAATTTTATAATTGCTCTTTTAATAGCTTCATTATTAACATTTTGAGTTTTTGCAATTGCAACTGCTGCCAAAACATTTTCTAAATTTTTGATTCCAAGAAGTTTAATAGATTCTATTTTGAATATTTTTTCATTTTTGTAGCAAACGAATTCGTTATCAACATAAGCACCATCGCACTTGCACCTAGATGAAAACCATACAACTTTTGATTTAATTAATTTTGCAATACTTTTTGTAACAGGATCACAAAAATTTAAAACCGCAAAATCTTCTGCTGTTTGGTTATTAAAAATCTTTTCTTTTGCTTTGCAATAATTAGTCATTGAAAGATGCCTAGCAAGATGATCTGGTGCAATGTTTAGAATGCAAGCAACATGTGCATGAAAAGACTCTGCACTTTCAAGTTGATAAGACGAAACTTCCAAACAAATGACACTTTCATTCGTTGTATCTTTTGCAACTGAAGATAATGGAAGCCCAATATTTCCACAAAGAAAAACATTTTTTCCATCTTCAATAAAAATTTTTGAAAGCAAAGTTGTTGTTGTGGTTTTTCCATTTGTACCAGTTATTGCGAAAATTTTGCTTTTTGAAAACATGTAACCAAGTTCCATTTCTCCAATTACATAAGCACCATTTTCAACAAGTTTACTTAGTTTTTGATTTTCTAAAATTGGGACACCAGGGCTAAGAAGAATATAATCAAATTTTTGATTCCAATCAAATTTTGCTTCATCTTCTTTTGAAATTATGCAAATTTTTGCACCATTTTCTTCAAGAAGCTTTTTGCATGCCATACCGCTTCTTTCGTTACCCCAAACCAAAACGGACTTACCCTCAAAATTCATTATATCTCCTCTGTTATCACATACAAAGAAGAATCATGCCTCCTGCGATAATAAGTGTGATAACAAAATAAATAAATGTAATTTTGTTCTCATTTATTCCTTTTTTTTCAAAATGATGATGCAAAGGTGCCATTAAAAACACTCTTTTTTTTGTTTTTTTGTAATATAAAACTTGAATAATATCACTTATAGCTGTCAAAACATACATAATGCCAATTATCACTAAAAATATTTCCATTTTCAAAAACACACAAACGCCTGCAATAAGCCCACCAAGAGCAAGTGAACCTGTGTCCCCCATAAATATCTTTGCAGGATAAATGTTGAAACAAAGATACCCTAGCAAAGCTCCAGAAGCAAAAATGCATAAAAGAGCGAGATTTGATATTTGCAAAGAAGCGGCATATGGACTACAAACAAAAACAAGTGCTCCAATTCCCATCAAAAATGCCAAACTTACACTTCCAGAAAGTCCGTCCAATCCATCAATCAAATTCACACTGTTTGTAACAGCAATGAAAAACAAAATCACAAAAGGAATAATCCAAATTCCCAAATCAATGCTTCCAAATGAAAATGGCAACAAAATGCTTGAACCAACAAACGGTGAATAATAGCAAAAAAATGCAACAATTGAAGCAATTGCAAATTGTGAAACAATTTTTTGATATGGTTTTAAACCTTCGTTTTGTTTAAATTTGATTTTGATAAAATCGTCCATAAATCCTAATATACAAAAAGCCAACATAATTATTATTGATAATTTTGCCAAAAATGACTCAACACCACAAAAGATAATCGTGCAAATTGATATTGAAATAACAAATATAAAACCACCCATTGTTGGAGTGCCTTGTTTAATTTTGTGACCTTCAACATATTCCAAAATTGTTTGACTAGCTTTGAATTTTTTTGAAAGCAAAATAACAATTGGACCAATCACAACTGCAATCAAAAATGCGACTAAAAATGAAAGCATGCTATTTGCTAACATTGTAATGCCTCATCTATATTTTTTTTATCTTTTTCTGATTCGACAAATTTTTCTACTTCATTTAAATCATTATAGGGCTGTTTTATTCCATTAATATCTTGATATTTTTCTGCACCTTTTCCACAAAGCACAAGAGTCCCACCCTCTGAAAGATATTCAAGTGCAATTGCAACAGCCACTCTGCGATCAGGAATTAGAATATGGTTTGTTTTCTTGAGTCCTTTACAAATTTCATAGATTATAAATTCTGGTTTTTCATATCGTGGATTATCACTAGTAATCACCAAAAAATCTGCATTTTCTTCTGCAATTTTTCCCATAATTGCTCTTTTGCCTCTATCTCTGTTTCCGCTTGCACCAAAGAGTGCAATAATTGGAGATGGAAAGATTTTTTTTGTTGCTTGCAAAATTTTTTCAATTCCATCAGGCGTGTGAGCAAAATCAATAACAACATAGCGTTTTGGATCAAGTTCAACAATATTAAATCTACCTGCAACAGGTTTTGTTTTTTTAAGTGCCGAGCAAATATCTTCAAGTTTAAGTCCAAAGCTTAAACATATTGAAACAACTCCAAGAGCATTTGAAACATTGTAATCACCACAAAGCGGAGTGTCCACCCTGCAAACTTCATCAAAAGCATTTACGAAATAAGTTGTTCCACTTGGTTTATATTCTGGTTCAGTACAAAAAATATCTGCAGGATTTTCTCTGCCATAGCTGACAAATTTTTTATTTGTCATTGCTGATATTTCACTATATCTTGGGTCATCTGAGTTTAAAATCAATTTTTCAACTTGTTCACCTAGCAAAAAATCAATTTTTGTTTTAGCGTATCTTTCCATTGTTAAAAAATAGTCAAGGTGATCTTGTGTTATATTAGTCAAAAGTCCAACTTCAAATTTAATTCCACAAATTTTTGAAAGTGCAATTGCATGAGCTGAAACTTCCATAACACAAAATTCACAATTATCTTCAACCATTTTAGCAAATATTTTGTGAAGGTCAAAAGGGTCTGGAGTTGTAAGCTCTCCAGGGTAAAAATCCGAACCTATCCAAACACCCTCTGTGCCAATTAAACCAACTTTTTTATTCATGATTTCCAAAATTTGTTTTGTAACAAATGATGATGTTGTTTTTCCATTTGTACCTGTTATTCCAATTATTCTTAATTTTTCATTTGAATTATTAAAAAAGTTTGAAGACAAAATGCTAAGAGCTTGTCTTGAATTTTCAACGAGAACTTGTGGCAAATCGCAATCAACATATCTTTCAACAACCAAGATGCTTGCTCCGTTTAATTTTGCATCTTGAGCAAAGTTGTGAGAATCAGCGTTAACACCTTTTGTACAAACATAAATAGTACCCTTTACGCAATGACTTGAATTTGTTTCAATATGTACAATTTCTTCTTTTTCATAATCTCCTTTAAAAGAAATTATGGGTAAATTTTTAAAAACTTTTTTTGCGTTCACTTTTTCCCTCCGTTTGTCATATCATAATGCAAATGAATTTCATAAAACTCATTTTCACAAAACAAGACAAGTTTCTACAAAAAATTTATTCACAAAAAAAACTCTTTTCAAAATTAATTATTTGTGGTAAAGTTCTACTTGCGTTAAAATAATAATTGATAGGCAACAAGGAGTAGACTGATGAAAAATCGAACTGAAAATTTTGAAAAAACAAATTTTTCTATTGAAGAAATCAATAAAAAAATATTGCTAAATCCTCAGGATCTTGTAAACGAAGATGAAAGAGCATATCATTCTCAAATTGATGAAATTGTTGAAGATATAATAAACAATCGTAAGGAAGTTAAACTTATTCTTCTTTCCGGTCCTTCTTCAGCTGGCAAAACAACTTCTTCAAATTTGCTTAATGCAAAGTTTTTGGCTCATGGAATCAAAACTTATGTTGTTTCGCAAGACAATTTTTTTGTTGAAGCGGCAAAAACACCATTACTCCCTGATGGTTCATTTGACTATGAAAATGTTACTTGTGTTGACATGGAATGTTTCAACCATTTTCTTTTTGAGCTAGAAAATGAAAAAGTTGCACATATGCCAATTTTTGATTTTGTTAAAAAAAGAAGAAATGATGAATTTGTTCCTTTGGAAATAGATAAAAATTCAATAATTATTATGGAAGGAATTCATGCACTCAATCCAATTCTTACGCAAGGATTTAGCGGAAAAACTATCGCAAAAATCTATATTGGATTAAATTCAAATTACACATATAAAGATAAAATTCTTATACCAGCAAAAACGGTTAGACTTATGAGAAGATGCCTAAGAGATTTTTACACAAGAGGACACTCAATTTCTGCAACTTTAGACATGTGGAAAAATGTTTGTGATGGAGAAAATTTGTATATTAAACCATTCAAAACAACAGCTGATTACTTGCTTAATTCATCTCACTCATACGAAGCAATGTTATATGCGAAATTTCTTAAACCACTTCTTGAAAATGCTTTGTCAAACCCTCAAACAGAAGAACTTATTAAAATGCTTGAACAATGTGAAAAGCTTGATAGCAGTTTAATTCCAAAAAACTCATTGATTCAAGAATTTCTTGCAGGAAATTAATAGCATTATATAAATAATAAATTTTAAAAAAAGACTTATAATTTGCAACAAAATTAAGTCTTTTTTTAATCTATTTATAACAAACTAACAATTATTATAAATACCAAATCACATTATTAAATTTATAAATTAAATCTTGAATAATAAACTTTTAAGTTTCTAACAAATATACAATAGAACAATCAATTTTTTAAAAAAAGAACTTGTTTCGCTATAACTAAGGAAATAAGTTCTTTCAAATTTGTCTTTGAAATCTCATTTTAACAATTCAAGTATAATCATTATGCTGCAGGAAAAGTGGTAACAACTTGACTTAAAAGTTCAGGCTTAATAATCATAATTGCAACACCAGCCAAGAGAAGTAGAATTAAAATTCCAAACAAAATTCTAACGAATCCCCTTCCAATTGTGTTGAAGAACACATATGTTCCAAGAATTATAAGAGCTCCATATTGTTTTGAAAAATTAAAAAAATCTGTAAACTGTGGTGTGATATTCGTGTTGAGTTGTTGATTAATTGCCAAAATAAGAAGTACTACGAACCAAACAATACTTGCTACAAGTATAATAAAATTTACAAGCTTTTTCATTGTTCCTCCAAATATGTTTTCATTATATATCTTTTAAAATAAAAAGTAAAGATTTAAACACAAAAACTTATCTTTTAGTTAAAAATATATAAAATTTTACTTGCAATAAAGATTTTATTATGATAATATGCACCTGTCAAACATAAGCCGGAGTGGTGAAATGGCAGACGCGTCGGACTCAAAATCCGATGTTCGCAAGGACATGCGGGTTCAAGTCCCGCCTTCGGCACCAAACAATATAAGCCACATTAAGTTGTGGCTTTTTTATAAGCAAAAATAATATTAATTGCTAAGCTAAAGTTTATAAACAATATAATATAGATAAAAAAACATTAATTTCCAATTGTATTTTTTTAAAATTATATATTTATTAATTATATTTTCTTTTTTTAAAAAAAATAATTTTAAAAAATAATTTAATTCATTAATTAATACATACAAAAAATACTATGAGGATTATACTTTAATTATTTTTTGAATTAAATAGATTTAATAAAAAATGTATTAAATTACAAGTTCTTATTATGAACAATGATTTCATCATTTTCTTCATCATATGTTGCAAGAACAATATTTTTTAAATCATTTTTTGAAGATATATTTAATTTTTTATAGAGCCAATCTTTTGATTTTTCAGCTTGATTTAAAGCCTTTTCTACAATTTTCCCTTCAATTATAAAATCAATTGAAAGGCTGGATTTTTTATCTTTAATTTTTAAATGCTCAAGAGTTGCTGGTTTGTTCTCTGATTTGGGCAAAATGCTTAATTGGCCATTTGTTTCAAGAATAGCAAAGGCAATTTCGTCAATATCAAAGTAATTTTTTAATCTGCATAGCGATAATAAATCGTTCATGTCAAATCTTACTTTTTTAATTTCCTTATAATTAATTTTTCCATCTTCAATCAAAATATGTGGTTTACCTTTAATTATAGTTTTTAAAAAAGTGGGTGTTATTTCTAAATAATTTAAGATAAGTGCAAGAACCATAAAAATGGTCATCGCTATCAAAAAAAAATAAAAAGGAATTTCTGTATCAAAAGTCATTTGGGCTGCAATTGATCCAATAGAAATACCTAAAACATAATCTGTAAATTCAAGTTGAGCAATTTGTTTTTTTCCTAATAGCTTTGCAATTATAAACAAATATGCAAAAGAAATTAATGTATTAATAACTACTCTCAAAATTTCATTCATGCAAATATTATGTGGCTATTAATTTCAATTTATACTGCTTAATATTCCTATTATACTTTCTAAACTAAAAACTTTAAACTATAAGAAGCAAGAAACTAAAAATGCCACTGGCAACTTTTTTTCCCTCAAAGCCCCCTTGGGCTTCAAGTCCCCTCCCTGATAAAATATTAGAAAAATTAATTATTATACTCATTTTTAACAAAAATAAATTATTAACCAGAACATTGATTAAAATATGGAGTTCAAAAAATCAGCACGAATTTAGTTCGGGCGCAAGATTTTTTGGACAAACACTTCTGTAGGAAAGGGAGTTGGGAGGGAAACCAAAAAAAAGCGAGTTAGCAAAGTTTTAACTTTGCGTACCCGCCTATTTTTTTTGGTGTCACTCCAAGTATTTTGGTGCGGTCGGAGGGACGCAATTGCTTTCAGCATTTGCACGGCTTACAAGCATAGCTTGCTTCGCCACTTTTCGGAGAAAACTTGCCACTGGCAACTTTTTTCCCTCAAAGCCCCCTTGGGCTTCAAGTCCCCCTCCCTGATAAAATATTAGAAAAATTAATTATTATACTCATTTTTAACAAAAAAAAATTATTAACCAGAACATTGATTAAAATATGGAGTTCAAAAAATCAGCACGAATTTAGTTCGGGCGCAAGATTTTTTGGACGAACACTTCTGTAGGAAAGGGAGTTGGGAGGGAAACCAAAAAAAAGCGAGTTAGCAAAGTTTTAACTTTGCGTACCCGCCTATTTTTTTTGGTGTCACCCCAAGTATTTTGGTGCGGTCGGAGGGACTTGAACCCTCACGATTTCTCATATGCCCCTTAAACATACGTGTCTGCCATTCCACCACGACCGCATGCCTGTATGCTATCACAGTAGATTTTATTTGTCAATAATTTTCTAATAAAATTTTAATTATTATAAAATGTTTGCTTCTATTTTTAAAAAATTGTATACTCACAATTAGTTAGAGGGAAAAATATGACAGAAAAATATTTATTGGAACAAGCTCAAAAAGCAAAAGAATTTGCATATACACCATATTTCCATTTTAGAGTTGGTGCAGCTCTTTTAACAGAAAGCGGAAAAGTTTATACTGGTTGCAATGTTGAAAACGCAGCCGGCTCATCAATTTGTGCCGAAAGAACAGCTCTTGTGAAAGCAGTTAGCGAAGGCGAATGCTCTTTCAAAGCCATTGCAATTGTAAGCGATGGAGATGATTTCATATACCCATGTGGAGTTTGTAGACAAGCGCTTGTTGAATTTTCACCAGATATGAAAGTTGTTACTGAAAATGCAAAAAATGAAATTAAAATTTTTACTCTTGATGAATTGCTTCCTAATTTTTTTGGTCCAAAAAGTCTTAAATAAGGATTATTATTTTTTTAAAATTGATAAAATAAACTTTATAAACTGTTTTGTTTGTAGAAATTAATTTATCTCAAGTTTTTTTGTTTAAACCAATGTTCTAGTTACTTATTTTGTAATCAATTTTTTTATCTTTAGAATTAATTGAATATTTTTTATATCATTATTTTAATTATTTTGCAATGTCTTCTTTTAAACAACAATATTTAGATTGTACTTTTTAAACCACAAGTCAAACTGATACAAAAATGCTATAAGCTGAGGTCTAGTCATTAATTGTCCAAACCAAGGTTTTAGATTTTCATTCTCACCTTGTAAAATGGATAATAATGTCTTTTTATCAAATAATTCGTGCAAAATTGAATCTTTACTTAACAAGCTCTTTTCTAGCAAAGTTGAAATGCTTTTTAAATATTTTGGATTATGAGTTTTTGGATATGGGTTCTTTTTTCTAAGCAAAATTTCTTCTGGAACAACATCTTTAAAAGCAGTTCTTAGAAGCCCTTTTTCAAAATTACCATAAAATTTATATGACCAAGGAACATTATATAAATACTCAATTAACCTGTGATCAGCAAACGGCACTCTTACTTCCAGACTTGAGCCCATTGTCATTCTGTCTTTTCTTTCAAGTAAAGTATGCATAAACCATATCATGTTTAAATAAACAAGCTGTTTATGTTTTTTTTCTTCAATTGTTTCATCTCCGCTTAATGGAACTTCACAAATTGTTTCATCAAACTTTTCCTGAACATAATCCTTCAAATTTAGTTTCATTTTATATTTATCATTAACCAAACTTTCCCTTTCATCTAAATTACGAATCCAAGGAAAAGTGTTGTTGAAATCTTCTCTATAAAACCACGGATACCCGCCAAAAATTTCATCAGCACATTCACCAGAAAGAGCAACAGTAAATTTGTTTTTAATTTGTTTGCTAAACCAAAATAATGATGAATCAACATCAACCATTCCGGGGTAATCTTTAAGTTCAAGAGCATTTGTTAAACAATCAATGAGTTCATCATTTTCAATCACTTCATTGTGATGTTTAATATTGTACCTTTCTGAAACCAATTTCACAAAATCATTATCTCTTGCAACTTGAAAGTCATTTTTTGCAAAAAACTTTTCATTGTCAACATAATCGATGCTGTAACTTTCAACATTTGGCTTATATTTTTGAGCTATTAAAGTGATTATTGTTGAATCTAGTCCACCAGACAGAAGCGTACAAAGTGGAACATCAGAAATTAATTGTCTTTTTATGCTATCTTCAAGCAAAAATCTAACTTCTTTTGTTGACGCGTCAAAGCTGTCAGAAAAGCCCTTTGAAACCACATTCCAATATCTTTTAATTTCAATCTCATTATTTCTAAAAAACAAATAATGTCCTGCCCTTAACTCAAAAACATTCGAATATATTCCACTACCAGCAGAGCGAGAAGGTCCTAAACCCAAAATTTCTTGCAATCCACAAAGAGAAATTGTGTTTATATTGAAATATGAAATAATTGATTTAATTTCTGATGCAACCATAAATTCGTCTTTGTTTTTACAATAAAACAAAGGTTTAACACCAACTCTATCTCTGCAGGCAAAAAATTCTTTCGTTTTTGTATTCCACACAGAAAAAGCAAAAATTCCGTTAAGCTTTTCCACGCATTTCTCTTTATATTCAGCAAACATTTTAACCAAAACTTCAGTGTCTGAATAACCAATAAATGAATAACCTTTTTGCACTAAGTCTTGCCTTAGCTCATCTGTGTTATAAAGCTCACCATTGTATATTAAAATATATTCTTTAAAAACAAATGGCTGTTTTCCATTTTTCTTATCTACGACAACCAACCTTTTATGTCCCAAAAACACATTTTCATCTTCAAAAACACCTTCTTCATCAGGACCTCTATGACTTAATTTTTGCAACGCATTCAGAGCTAATTCCTTATTGACTACTTTTGACACAATTCCCATCAATCCACACATTTTTTTTGACTCCAATATCTCATTATATGTGCATTTTCTTCTTAATGTTTTTACATTCTTTATAAATATAAAAAATACTTTCGTTGTAATATTTCATAATCAATACTAAAATAATAAGAATTTGAGGTAAAAGCATGAATTGTATAGAAAATTTTGTTCCACTAATTTTTTTGAATAATGGAAATGATATTTTTATTAAAGATGACAAAATATTATTTATAAGTGATGATTTAAGAAAATTTATTGAAAAATTTGGCAAAAAAAAATATTTTGAAGAAATTTACATAACTAATGAGGAAATTTTGAATCTTAAAAATAAAATTATGACTTTTTGTCCTGACTATAAATATATCAATGAAAAAGGTGGATTAGGTTATTATTTTGTAGAAAAATCATATGATGAAGCATTTCAAAAAATTGTATATTTTTGTAAAGAGTTAAACATACTTCATAAAATATGCTTAAAAGAAATCCATGATATGAATGGTGTAAAAAAAGTTTTGGTAAGTAAAGAATTTAATTTCAGAAAAGCACCAAACTGGATGAAACTGAACTTTGAAGAAAAAGAATTTTAAATGAGCAAAATAATTTTTTTAGGAAGTTTTAATCAAAAATAAAAAAAGATGCGTATTTTTGCACATCTTTTTTTGTTTTTAAAGAGCTTGTGATTTTTCAGATTTTTTATGACCAATTAAATTGTTAACCACTTTTGAAGAAAAATCATTTGGATCACAAACAAATTCATTTTCATTTAAGAGTTTAAATTTCAAATCTGAATATACCTTTTGAAGATAATAAGCTACACCTAAATCAAACACTGTGCCATAACTTGTTTTGTCATAAAAAATAAAAATGTTTTTTGCGTTCGAAATTGCCTGAGCATTTTGTAGACAAATATTATATCCGCCAGTGTTTACACCATTAACATAAGGGTTTTGATTTGTATCCGTTTCTGGATAGTGAACAAAGTAACCTTTTTTCTTAAGACAACAAATTCTTTTATTAATAGCTTCAATTTGTTCTTTAGTAGCATTTCTTACAGGGCAAATTGTAAAAATTTTTTTGTCAGATGCATGAGTGCTAAGTTTTGCTGAAAGTTTGTTGTCTTGCCAATATTTTGCCATCATGTTAAAAGATTTTGCGTAAGATTTTTGCTTTTCTTCTTCAATCCTTTGATTAACTTCATCTATATTTACTATTTTAATTTGCTGGCCTCTAGCAAATATGATACCCAATTTGAACATGCTTTCTTTACTTAAAGTATCAAGATTAATTTCAACAACCTTGTTTGTTTCCAAGACTTCGTTTAATATTTCATCAAACTTTTCCATTAAATTCTCCTTTGTAAAGTCATCAATTTTTAAATTGTATCATAAGAAATAATTTATTGTCAATGAATAAAAAATAGGAAATTTATTTGAATTATAATTTAATGAAAACAAAATTTTTTTATAATTATTTTTTTTACAATTTATCATTTTGTTTGCTTTTTATTTTTTATTGTTATACAATTTATTCCGTAAAAGGAAGTATAAAAAAATGGATTTATTTAAAAAATGTTCTGAATTCACACTTGCAAAAGACCTTATAAATAGTGGATTTTATCCATATTTTACTGCACTTGAATCAAAACAAGACACACAAGTAGTTATGAAAGGTAAAGAAACAATTATGATTGGTTCAAATAACTATCTTGGACTCACTTCTCACCCAGAAGTTATTGAAGCAACAATTGAAGCTGTTAAACAATATGGAACTGGTTGCAGTGGTTCAAGATTTTTGAATGGAACTCTTGTTTCTCACCTTCAATTAGAAAATGAATTAGCTGAATTTCTTCACAAAGAAGCAGTTCTCACAATTAGTACAGGATTTCAAACCAACCTTGGAATAATTTCTGCCATTGCAGGAAGAAATGATATTATCATTTGCGATAAAGAAAACCATGCAAGCATTTATGATGCATGCAGACTTAGTTTTGCTAAAATGTTAAGATATGAGCATAGTAATATGGAAGAACTTGAAGAACTACTTAAAAATGTTGAACCAGAGAAAGGCATTTTGATTGTAACTGATGGTGTTTTCTCAATGGGTGGAGATGCTTGCAATCTTCCAAAAATTGTTGAGCTTGCCAAAAAGTATGGAGCTCGTGTAATGGTTGATGATTCTCATGCCCTTGGTGTCCTTGGAAAGCATGGAAGAGGAACTGCTGAATATTTTGGTCTTGAAAAAGAAACAGATATCATCATGGGAACATTTTCAAAATCTCTTGCAAGTCTTGGTGGCTACATGGCAGCATCAAAAGAAGTTGTTGAGTTTGTTAAACACACATCACGCCCTTTCATCTTTTCTGCAAGTATGACACCAGCAAGTGTTGCAAGTGCAAGAAAAAGCTTGGAAATTCTTAAAAGAGAACCAGAAAGAGTTAAAAACCTATTAGATATTGCTGCATATATGCGTCAAAAGTTGACTGAAGCAGGAATAAAACACGGAGAAGGAATTGCCCCAATCATTCCAATCTACACTGGCACAAACGAAAGAACATTTATAGCTTGCAAACTTCTTCTTGAAAAGGGAGTATATGTTAATCCAGTTGTTTCCCCTGCCGTACCTATTGGAAGTTCACTACTTAGAACTTCTTACACAGCAACTCACACAAGAGAACAAATTGACAAAGCGGTAAAGGTTATAAAAGAAGTATTTGAAATGCTTCCACCTATAAACAAAGAGGACTAATGTCAAAATTCACTGTTGATTTTAAAAAATTTATTAAAGAGAGTAATATATTTAGTCTTGCAATTGCCGTAACAGTTGGAACAGCATTTGGTAAAATCGCCACAAGCCTTGTTGATGATTTAATAATGCCCTTACTGAGCTATTTGTTTGGAAAAGACCAATTTTCAACTCTTAAAATTGTTTTGAAAGCTGAAACAGAAACAAGTCCAGCAATAACATTCAATTATGGAATATTTCTCCAAAATGTTTTTCAATTTTTCATCATCGCGTTTTTTATCTTTTTGTTCTTCAAATTTATTAAAAAAAGTCAAGAAAAAATTGATTTATTAAACAAATATGGTGGAATAAAAAGTTTAATTTTTAGAAAAAAAATTGACAAGATTTCAAAAGATGTTAGTGAAATTAAAAATGAACATTCCGAAAACAAAGAACAATTAAGTTCAAAAACTGAAGCACTTCTCACAGAAATTCGTGATTTATTAAAAGAAAATGAAAAAACCTTGAAAATCAAAAAAACAAAAATTAAAAAAACAGATGTTTAATATCTGTTTTTTTTATGAAGTATGATTTTAATTGTAATCAAAATTGACACTTTTTATTAATCTTTTTAAATAAATAATTGTATTTATTTTTGTTTTTAAATTAGTTTAATACTAAAAATTGATTTTTCATTGAAATAACAATAATTTAAAAACTATTATCAAATAAATGTTTTTTCAATTAAGATTTAGAAAAATATTAATTAAATTTCAAATAGATTTTTTGACAAGAAAACTGGTTCACTTGTCATATTAATTTTAAGTTTTCTCATGGTATCTTCATCAGATGGATTAAGTATGTTAGATGAATGAGCCTCACAGTTTTTTAATTCTTTAATAGCTTCAAGAGCTTTTGATGCGTTTTTGTCAGTTCTTGCACAAATTGAAAGAGCAAACATTATATCTTTTAAACTTAGTACTCCCATCTTTATTCCAAAAGTTTCTTTTTTAAGACTTAGTATTGGATAAAGAATTTCTGGTGAAATTAGCAGTGTGTCATCACTTATGCCTGCAATCTCTTTTGCCGCATTAAGTGCACAAGCAGCACAAGAACCAAGAAGTTCTTTTGTTCTTCCTGTGATAATTTTTCCATTAGGGAGCTCAAGAGCAACACAAGGGTTTCCCGTTTCTCTAGCTAAATCATTTGCCTTTGCAACAACTGCTCTTATGTTTGTTGATAGTTCAGCTTTCTCCATTATAAATTCAATTCTATCAACAGTATCTCTTGCAACCAAACCCTTTTTGAAATTTACTTTGATTCTATAATATCTTCTAACAATTTCTTGTCTTGCTGCTTCTTTGCAAAGCTCATCGTTTGATATCGCATATCCAACCATGTTCACGCCCATGTCCGTTGGGGAACTGTATTCTTCTTCAGATTTAAGAATTTTGCTTAATATTTTTTTTACAACTGGAAAAAGTTCAACATCTCTGTTGTAGTTTATTGCAACTTTTCCATATTTTGCAAAATGAAATGGATCTAAAACATTTTCATCTTTCAACTCTGCCGTTGCAGCTTCATAAGCATAGTTAACTGGGTGTTCAAGAGACAAATTCCAAACAGGAAATGTTTCAAATTTTGAATAGCCTGCTTTCACTCCTACTTTATGTTCATGATATATTTGAGAAAGACATGTTGCAAGTTTTCCACTTGCTGGTCCAGGTGCAGCAACAACAATAAGTTTTTTCGTTGAAGGAATAAATGGATTTGCTCCATAGCCTTCATCACTTACTATTGAGTTTATATCTGACGGATAACCTTTTGTAAATTTGTGGAAATATACTTTTTCTCCTCTTTGTTCAAGTTTGTTTGCAAAAGTTTTTGCTGCTTGTTGCCCTTCAAACAAAGTTATAACAACAGTGCTTACAGTCAATCCTTGCTCACGAAGATTATCCATGAGTCTTAGCACTTCCATGTCATATGTTATGCCAAAATCAGCACGAATTTTGTTTTTTTCTATGTCAATGGCACTGACAACAAGAAAAATTTCCATATCAGAACTAAGCTTTTTTAAAATGTTAATTTTGTTTGATGCATCATATCCGGGGAGTACTCTTTCAGCATGCAAATCATCAAAAATTTTTCCGCCAAATTCCAAATATAATTTGTCATATTTTTTAATTCTTTCCAAAATTTTTTCGGACTGCATTTTTATATATTTGTCATTATCAAAACCAATATTCATGTTGCTCTCCTATTTTTTAATTGTATGACAAATAAATATTCTAGTCAAGCAAGCAAACACAAAATATTCTTCTATTTCATTTGATTAATTTATCATTTTGAAATAAACTAAAACCAAGAGGAAATTTATGAATAAATCAAGAATTATTTGCACAATTGGACCTTCTTGCGACACAAAAGAAAAACTAATTGAGCTTGTCAAAAATGGAATGAATTCAGCAAGGCTGAACATGAGCCATGGAACGATCGAATCTCATCAAAAAAACATTAGCCTAATAAAAAAAATTCGTGAAGAACTTGGTGTTTCTTTGCCTATTATTATTGACACAAAAGGGCCTGAAATGAGAATTAAAACATTTGAAAATGACGGAGTGTTTCTTGAAAACGGACAATCATTTTCTTTGACTACAAGAGAAATAAATGGAAACGAAAAAGAAGTTTCACTTGCCTACAAACCACTCATTGAAAAAATCAACATAGGAAACTTGATTTTTGCAAACAATGGAATGCTCTCTTTAGAGGTTGAACAAATAACAAAAACTGATATTATTTGCAAAGTTTTGTCAGGTGGAAAACTCACAAACAACAAAGGTCTTAATGTCCCTGGGGTTGTGCCTAGCGGTCCATACCTAAGCGAAAAAGATAAAAATGATTTGTCCTTAGCAATTAAGAATGAAGTTGAATTTATTGCTGCAAGTTTCATTTCAAACAATGAAAATGTTCTTGAACTAAGAAAGTTTTTAAAAGAAAATGGTGGGGAAAAAATTTCTATTATTTCCAAAATTGAAAACAATAGTGGTGTTGAAAATATTGATTCAATAATTTTAGAAAGTGATGGTGTAATGATAGCCAGAGGTGATATGGGTGTTGAATTACCTGCAGAAAAATTGCCTGCAATACAAAAAAACATCATTAGAAAATGCAATAAACACGGTAAAATTGTTATTGTTGCAACTGAAATGCTTGAAAGCATGACAGAAAATCTAAGACCAACAAGAGCTGAAGTTAGTGATGTCGCAAACGCAATATACGATGAAGCGACTTCAGTTATGTTAAGTGGTGAAACTGCAGTTGGAAAACACCCCGAAATGGTTGTTGATATGATGAAAAAAATCATTAAAGAAACTGAGGAAAATATTTCTTATTCAAAAAGATTTGCAACAAGAGAAACAATGTTTCCAAATTTCACAAACGCAATATCAAATTCTGTTGTAAACACTGCCCAAATTTTAAATGCAAAACTCATTATTGCTTTCACAAATAGCGGTGAAACTGTTAATCAAATTGCAAAACTTAAATGCCCCATTCCAATTCTTGGAATAACTGCACATGAAAGCACATTTCAAAAACTTGGACTAAGCTGGGGAACAACTCCAATTAAGGGAAAAGTTATTCAAACTGAAATTGAAATGATTGAATTTTCAAAGCAAAAATCAATTGAAAGTGGTTATGCAAAGTCTGGAGATACAATTGTTATAGCAAGTGGAATTCTTGGTGTAACTTCTGGGCTTACAAATAGTCTTAAAGCTCTTGTAATTTAAAATAATTTACTATGTAGAAAAATCTATAATTAAATAAACAAATAAAATTAATTACAGTTAAGTAAAAATTTATATAATTTGTTTATTTTTAATCTAATTTCTTAAGTTTATATAACATTGTTAAAAAAATGCCTTAAAAAAGGCATTTTTTTTAACATGTGAAATTTTACTTTAATTAGAATTTGTTAATTGCTTCCAATATTTGAGCTTTTTGGCGAAGTCCAACCACTCTATTTACTTCTTTTCCATCTTTAAAGATTATCATTGTAGGAACGCTCATAACTCCAAACTTTTTAGCAATGTCCAAAGACTCATCAATGTCTAGTTTGTATATTTCTTGATTTTCTTTAAGCTCATGGCTTGCTTGTTCAAGCAAAGGTGCAAGCATTTTGCATGGTCCACACCATGTAGCAAAAAAATCTACAAGTACAACTTTATTTTCTTCCTTAATTTTTTCTTCGAATTCTTTAGATGACAAAATTTTCATACATTACTCCTCCAAAATTTTTTCAATTTTATAAATAGTCTTTGATTTTGAGTTCAAAATTATTACCAAAATCCAAGAAATTAAAAATCCAACAAATGCTCCAGCAACAATAATTGCAAAACGAACAATTTCTTCGCTTGCTAAAAGACTAAGAAAAATTCCTGCCAAAATTAAAACAAGAGGAATGAATCTTACTATAAATTGAAATTTATCATTGCTATGAGTAACACACTCCAAACTTACTTTATTTCCAATTTCAGCGAGAATTTGATTTTCACATTCAATTCTTTTTACTTGTGGCAAACCATTTTCAGTTTTTTCTTCTTCAAGTAATACTACTGCTTTTTTTGGTGTAGATAATTCAACAGTCCCAATTAAATTCATTTTACCTCCAAATAATAATCTAAAAACATTCTTTAATAAAAAACAAGTTGATAATAATGAGAATTTTACTTTTTTAGACTTTTTGAGTCTAACACAAATCAAATTTTTTTGCAAATAACTTCAATTTATTTATTAGAATTTTTATTCTATTTTTCAATATTCTCTTTGTAAACATTAATTTCAAATAATGATTCTTCCAATATTTTTTTTCTTTTTTCATTTTTTGATGGAAATTTGTTGTCAGGCATATTCATAATTCCATAATTTGCATTTACTGGTTGAAAATTTTTCTTTACTTCAGAAGATATTTCATTGAACAAAGCTCCAAAACAAGTTTTTGAACTTGGAACAAAAAGAGGTTTTTCTTGCAAAGTTTTAAGAACATTAATAGCACAAAAAAGTCCACTAGCAATGCTTTCCATATATCCTTCAACGCCAGACAGTTGCCCTGCAACAAAAATGTTTGGAGAATTTTTAAGAGAAGAAAAATGAGTTAAAGAAAGTGGAGCATTTAAATATGAATTTCTATGCATAACTCCATATCTAACAAATTCCGCATTCTTTAATGCAGGAATCATTGAAAAAATTCTTTTTTGTTCACCAAATGTTAAATTTGTTTGAAAACCAACAAGATTAAATGTTGTGCCTTGAGTGTTTTCCTTTCTAAGTTGAACTGCTGCCCAAGGCATTCTATTTTCTTTTTCATAAAACAATCCAACAGGTTTCATTGGTCCAAATCTTAAACACTGAAAACCACGCAAAGCAATCTGTTCAACTGGCATACAGCCTTCAAAAACTTTTAATTCTTCAAATTCTTTAAGCGGCACTGTTTTTGCTTTTATTAGTTCAGTATAAAAATTGTTAAACTCTTCTTTGTTCATGGGGCAATTGATATAATCTCCTGCCTCTCCACCTTTGTCATAACGATTTCCCCAAAAAGCAAAATCCATATCTACTGAACTGGATTCAACAATAGGTGCAATGGCATCATAGAAAAACAAATTATTATTTCCAATAATTTTTCCAAGTGCTTCTTTAATTTTTCCATCAGTTAATGGACCAGTTGCCAAAATTACAGGGCAAGAAAAATCAAGGTCTTCTTGCTCTTTTTGAATAATTGTAATATTTGGGTGTGTTTTTAATTTATCAGTAATCGTTTTTGCAAAAATTTCTCTATCTACAGCTAGTGCTCCACCAGCAGGCACTCTTGAAGAAATTGCACATTTCAAAAGAAAGCAATCAAGGATTTCAAGTTCTTTTTTTAATAGTCCACTTGCCGTAAGCTCATCTTCACTTTTTAGCGAATTGCTACAAACAAGCTCACCAAAAAGATCATTTTTGTGTGCAGGAGTTTTCTTTTGTGGTTTCATTTCAATCAGAGTAACTTTCACACCATGCTCAGCAAGAAAATAAGCTGATTCACTTCCAGCAAGTCCTGCACCAATAACAACAGCTTTCATTTCGAAACTCATTAATTTCCCTTTTCTATTTTTTCTATATTTCTGCATTTAGGAAAACCACTGCATGCAAGGAATTGTCCGTATCTTCCTTCTTTAATCATCATTGGTTTACCACATTTGGAGCATTTTTTTCCAGAGTCAATACCTTTTGATTGAGTTTTACTTTGTTCTTTTTCATTATCTTTTTTATCACTATTAGAATCGGCAGTGACTTTTTTTATGCGTTGAATGTTTTTACATTTAGGAAAAGCACTACAAGCAAGGTAAGGACCATACTTTCCTTGCCTAATATACATTTTTGCACCACATTTTGAACAAACTTCATCGCTAAGAACAGGTTCTTGTTTAGGTTCAGCTTTTTCTTGTTCACTTTCAAGCTTTTCAGTATATTTGCATTTAGGAAAAGCACTACAAGCCAAGAATTTTCCAAATCTTCCCTCTCTTAAAAAGAGATTCGCCCCACATTTTGGACATTTTTTGTCAGTTTCAATAGGTGGAACTTTTAAACTGCTACTATTTTCATCAGCAAGCTCCAAACTTTGTGAAAATTGAAGCCAAAATTTTTCAATCCAAGCTTTCCAATCCTTTTCACCTTCAGCAATTTCATCAAGATAGCCTTCCATTTTTGCGGTAAATTCAACATTTATAAACTTTTTAAAGTGTTCGTCTAGATAATCTGTAACTGTAATACCAAGCTCAGTTGGTTTAAGATACTTGCCTTCTTTGTCTGTATATTCTCTTTGAGCAAGTGTTGTAATTGTTGGAGCATATGTGGCAGGTCTGCCAATTCCAACTTTTTCCATGCTCTCAACAAGAGTACCTTCAGTGTATCTTGCAGGTGGCTTTGTGAATTTTTGTTCTTTTTTAAGTTCATGATTAACAAGCAAATCGTTTTCAGATAATGCAGGAATTTTAGGGTCTTTTTCTTCATCGTTAGTTTCTTCATAATTTTGATAAACAGCCAAAAATCCAGCAAACACTGGGGTTTTTCCAGTTGCTCTAAAAGTGTGGTTATTTACTTCAATATCAACACTAACATTGTTGAAAACAGCCTCACTCATTTGACTTGCTAAAAATCTTTCATAAATAAGCTTGTATAGTTTGTAGCAATCATTAGAGATTTTGCCTTCAACGCTTTCAGGAGCTATATCAACATGAATTGGTCTAATTGCTTCATGGGCGTCTTGAGCACTTTTTTTGGCAACATAATTATTAAACTTGGCAGGAGCAAATTCTTTTCCAAAAGTTTTTATTATATGTTCTTTTGCTTGAGTTTGAGCCGTTTCGCTTATTCTTGTGCTATCAGTTCTTATGTAAGTTATTAAGGCGGTTTTACCTTCACCAGATATTTCAACACCTTCATATAATTGTTGAGCGGTCATGCTTACTCTTTGCAAATTCATACCAAGTTTGTTAATTGCGTCTTGTTGCATTGAACTTGTTATAAATGGAGCTGGCGCATGAGATTTTGTTTGAGTCTTTTTGATGTTAACAACTTTCCAATTTGCATTTTTAACTGCTTCTTCAACAGCATCAGCTTGTTCTTTGTTTGTTATTTTAGCTTTTTTTCCAGAAATTTGAGTCAAATTTGCTTTAAATTTCAATCCTTCATTTTTTGAAAGAATTGCTGAAATATTCCAGTATTCTTCAGGTTTAAAATTCAAAACTTCTCTTTCTCTTTCAACAATCATTTTTAGTGCAACAGATTGAACTCTTCCAGCACTAAGCTTTGAACGAATTTTTTTGCCAAGAATTGGTGAAAGCTTGTAACCAACAATACGGTCAAGAACTCTTCGAGCTTGTTGAGCATCAACAAGATTAAGGTTTATTGTTCTTGGTTTTTTAAGTGCAGCAAGAACAACATCTTTTGAAATTTCATTAAATTCAATTCTGCAAGGAACTTTTTGATCAATGTCCAAAATGTGAGCAATATGCCAAGAAATTGCTTCTCCTTCTCTATCAGGGTCGGTTGCAATCAAAACTTCAGAAGCTTTTTTTGCCATGGTTTTAAGTTCTTTTTCAACTTCTTTTTTATCTGACAAAATTTCATATATTGGTTCGAATGTTTTTAAATTTACACCAAAAGAATTTTTTGGCAAATCTCTAACATGTCCTTTTGATGCAATAACTTTATAATCTTCACCTAAATATTTTTGTAATGTTTCTCTTTTTCCGGGTCCTTCAATAACAACGAGCTTCATTAATTCTCCTTAAATTTCTATTATCATTCGCAACTAAAATATCACCAAATAGCAAAAATATCAAACAATTTTTCTTATATTAGCATTTTTTATAACAATGTATAGTAGTTTCCGGGCAGTTTTGTAATGATATTTCTAATTTGCATTGTAGTAAGCAAACCATTAAGTTTTTTTGCTTCCATACCCGTGGAACTTAAAATATCATCATAGAAAACTTCTGAATTTCTTAAAAGATCAGCAACAAGATTTTCTTCAATAGACAACTGGATTTGTTTTTTAAATTCAATTGGTTTAACATTCTTTTTAAAGACAGTTGCAATATCTTCAGGGCAAAGGACACAACATGCTTCGCCATTTCTAATCATTTCATTTGAACCTTTGCTTTCTTCACTGTTTATATTGCCAGGGGTTGCAAAAACTTCTCTGCCCTCTTCAAGAGCAAAGTTTTTTGTGTGAAGAGTTCCACTTTTATTTGATGCTTCTGTGATTAAAACACCTTGAGATAAAAGTGCAACAGTTCTATTTCTTTTGGGAAAAGTGTAATTCGTTGGAGCAGTACTTGGTGCAAATTCTGAAACTAACAAACCTTTTTCTGCGATTTCATTTGCCAGTCCCACATTCATTTGAGGATATATATTGTTAAATCCACCACCAAGAACCGCAATTGTTTTTCCGCCACTTGCAAGAGTGGTTTCATGAGCTACTGTATCAATTCCATATGCAAGTCCACTTACAATTGTAAAACCGCTTTGACAAAGCTCTTTTGTGAATTTTTCTGTAATAGATTTTCCATATGCTGTTGGCTTTCTTGTTCCAACAACAGCCAAACAAAGCGAATCAAGAAGAGCAATTTCTCCTTTGCAAAATAGTGCAATTGGTGGTTGAAAAGCCTTTGACATAAGTTTTGGATAAGAATGAGAAAAAATTGTAACAACTGTTATGCCCAAATTATTAAGATTGTTTATATAAGAATTTAAAAAAGTATTATTAAATGCAGGTTTCATTTTATCAAAATTTGATTTGCCAACAATTCCTTCAATTTGTTCACTCTTTTCTTCAAACTTTTCGAAGATATCTTGTGGTTTCTCAAACAAATCAAGAATGGCATATTGCCTTTTTTCAGTCATATGTTCAAATGCAGTCAACCAAATTACAACTTTTTCATTTAAACTATATTCCATAATCGTTTCCTTTTAATTAAAAAATTTTCTGTCAAGTGAACGATATTGAATTGCTTCGGCAAGATGTTGAAGTTCAATATTTTCACTTCCATCTAAATCTGCAATTGTGCGTGCAACTTTCAAAATGCGATTATGTGCTCTTGCCGACAATTTCAAATTGTTGAATGCTTCTTCGAGTAGCTTTTCACTTTCACAATCAAGTAAACAATATTTTTTGCACAAAGCTGGACTCATTTTTGAATTACTAAAAGTTTTTGTGCCTTCAAATCTTTCAAGTTGAATTTTACGAGCAAAATTTACTCGTTTTTTAATATTTTCCGAACTTTCTTCAGTTCTTTTACTTGTCAAATCGCTGTAAGTAACATTATCAACTTCAAGGTATAAATCAATTCTATCCATAAGCGGACCACTAAGTTTACTTCTGTATCGGTTTATTTGAGATGGTGTACATTTACATTGATTAATTTTGCTTCCATAGTAACCACATGGACAAGGATTCATGCTTGCAATAAGAGTGAAATTTGCTGGATATGTAATTGTTTGGTCATTCCTAGCAATTGTAATCACACCATCTTCAAGTGGCTGTCTTAATGCTTCAATTGTATGTCGATCATATTCTGGCATTTCATCTAAAAACAAAACACCATTATGTGCAACAGAAATTTCCCCAGGTTTACTGGTTCTTCCACCACCAGTCAAACTAATTATAGTTGAAGTGTGATGTGGAGATCTAAATGGTCTATTAAAAACAATCCCCTGTTTAGAATCCAAAATTCCAGCAACACTGTGGATTTTTGTAACTTCGAGTGCTTCTTCAAAAGTCATATCAGGCAAAATGGACGGAAAACACTTTGCTAGCATTGTTTTGCCACTTCCAGGAGGTCCAATCATCAAAACATTATGTCCTCCAGCCGCAGCAATTTCCAAAGCTCTTTTTGCTGAATATTGCCCCTTTACAGAAGCAAAATCATTGTATTCGGTTTTATCTTTTGTACTTTCAAAATTGCTTGTTACAATGGGTTCAATGGTTTGTTCTCCATTAACAAAATTAATTGCCTGCTCAAGAGAAAAAACAGGATAAACTTCAATTCCACTAATAAAGCTTGCTTCCAAACAATTTTCATGAGGAATAATAAATTTTTTAAAACCATTTTCCCTTGCAGAAATCAAAATTGGCAAAACTCCTGCAATTTTTCTAACAGTTCCATCAAGTGATAATTCGCCAAGAATAACATATTCTTGAACTTTTTCAAAATTTGCTGAAGAACTTGCAGCCAAAATTCCCATTGCAATTGCAAGGTCATATATTGGACCTTCTTTTTTTATATCAGCAGGTGCAAGATTAATGGTTATTTTTGAAATAGGATATTCATAGCCACTATTTTTAATTGCAGATTTAACTCTTTCTTTGCTTTCTTTAATTGAAGTGTCAGCGAGACCAACTAAGTCAAAAGATGGCAATCCTCCGCCAATATCAACTTCAACAACAACATTGTAACCCTTTAAACCAATCAAACCAAAACTAAAAGTTTTTGCTAGCATATCACTCCTAAACTTGGTTAAGTATATAAAAAATAATCGTATATAGCAATCAAAATGATAAATAATATTATTTTTTATATAAAATTTAATATATAATGTCGAATTTAATTAAATCATTTTCAAATTTAATATGAAATCAACTAGAAAATATAATGAAAATCAATTTCTTTCTTTGCAATTTTAAACTATAATTATTAAAATTATATTCTTAAAGGCAATTTAATAACTCACTTTTATGACAAAAAAAACACCTTTGCAGGTGTTTTATCTTCTTTAATCTTGAATTGTAGTTTCAAGTTTTGCTGCTCTACCAGTTCTTTCACGAAGGAAATAGAGTTTTGCTCTTCTTGTTTTTCCTTTGCTAACAACTTGTATATGATCGATTGTTGGTGAGTTAATAGGAAAAATCTTTTCTACTCCAACACCATATGTAACTCTGCGAACAGTAATTGTTTCGCGAATTGAGCCATTTCTTTTTGCAATAATTGTTCCTTCATATGCTTGAAGTCTTTCCTTATCGCCTTCTTTAATTTTTACAAATACTTTAACAGTATCTCCGATTTCCAATTGTGGTAAATCTTTGCGAACGCCTTCATTTTCAATTACATCAATAATATTCATGACTTATCCTCCTTATATCCTTGGTGTTCATGTTTTAGTAACAGCGGAGCACCCGAAGTCAACTGAGAGAATATATCATAAAGAAACTCAAAATGCAAGTAAAAATCTAAAATTTCTTTGCATTTTTTCTTTTGCGTTCTTTTGCAATTTGTTTTGCACGCTCTTTTTCAGCAACTTTCAATTGGTGCTGACAAATCGCTGAAGATATTTTTGCTAGCTCTTCTTCAATTTTTCTAAATTGCTTACTTTTTCCAATTTTAAATTTTTTACACGAAACACCACTTGATATTGTTTCCAATGCAACTTGAATTTTTTTTACAGGTCTAATTTGAAAAAACATTATCAAGGCAACAATCACAAGCCAAATTGCAAACAAACCAATTTGTGCAAGATTAACAGTTATGCTTGAACCTATGCTAAATGTGTATGCTGAAGTTGTTCCAGTTGTTGCGGCAGTCCTTGCACCAGTGAAAGGTCCCCAAGTTACAAACTTTGCAGCAAAATAAAATGCTGCTGCAGTAAATACTGTTGTTAGAATCAAGCTAGTAAGCAAACTCCTAGCTCGCATAAATCGAATAAAAACTGTTAAAGCGAAAATTAAACCTAGAGAAATTAAGATTAAAGAATAAAAATATTGTTTTTCAATTCCCCAAACACCTAGATTATTGAAAAAAGGCAATCTTCTAGATTGAATAAACAAAAAGATGCCAATCGTCAGAAAAATAATAGAAAAAATAAAAATGTACTTTGTACTCTTTCTCATATATATAATTTTTGCAAAATACGACAAATAATACATAAAAAATTACTAAACTTATTGAATAATAATTTTGAAAGAATGCAAGATATTGAAAAGGAGAACAAAATGGATAATATAAATTTGAAATTACTTAATGTAATTTTTCAAAATACTAAAATGGCAATTCAGAGTATACAAGAATTAATGCCGTCAATCAAATGTGTAAATCTTATTCAAGAAGTAAGCGAGCAAGAATCAGAATATCAAATCATTGCCAAAGAGTGTAGCATGATTGCAACAAGTGAAAATCAAAATTTAAAAGATAATAATTGGTTTGAAAAAGCAAGATTATGGAGTGAAAACAAGTTCTTGATTTTAACTGACAATTCAACAGCTCATATTGCAGAAATGATGATCATCGGAACAATGGAATACATGATTGATTTAATCAAGGCAATTTCCGATTGCAAAGAATGTGAACAAGAAATTTTGGATTTGGCAAAAAAACTATTAAGCAATGAAGAAAAAAATGTGGAAAAATTGAAGAAGTTTTTGAAAGATGAAGATAACTAAAGATAATAATATTTAATTAAATTTAATTATTATTTATTTCTAATTATTTATTCAAATTAATTATTTAATATTTAATATTTATTTTAATATACATTAAAAATTAATAATTAATTATATTAATATTTAATTATTATAAATTATTAACAATTAAATAAATTAAAAAAATATTAATAAAAATTTTAAAAGCCCAATTGTATGATACAATGGGCTTTATATTAATAAAAACCTATTATTAAATTGAAATTAATTGAAATTAATAATAAATAAATAAATAAATAAATAAATAAATAAATAATTAAATAAATAAAATTAATAAATAATTTAATTAATAATTAAATAATATTAATTTATTTGAATTGTTAATTAAATTTATGTTTTATTTAATAAAATTAATTTATTTTAATAAAAAAATACTTAATTGTTTATTATTTTAAAAATTAATATTAATTCAACTTTTTTAAATCATATTTTGTCGAATTCGTTTAAATAATTTTATTTTCAAAAACATTTATAAAAACATTTTTTAGCTCTAAATACATTTTTAATTCACCCAAATCTGAGAGCGAATCAATTAATCCAGAGTAATATTTTTTCTGTGGCTTAAATCCTCTTTTAAACCTTTCCCAAATTTTTTTACCAATTTCATTTTTTTCATGGAATATAGATTTCAAATTTGAAAGTTTGTCTGCACATGCAACAAGCTTAATTTCCTTTGTAGCATTTTTCAATTCTACTATTGTATGTTGTTTTCTTTCTTCCCAAGTTTTTGTTTTATCTTCTGAAACACCTGCAACAATTTTTGCAATTTCATCTCCAAAAACAATTTTAAGTTCATCAATAGTTGTTTTTGTGTCTTCAACTGTGTCATGCAAAATTCCAGCAACAACAACCTGTTCTGTTGCTCCATTTTCTAGAAGAATTTTCATGACTTCAACTGGGTGAACTATGTACGGAATGTTTGTTCCTTTTCGTAGTTGTTTTTCATGCTTTTCAACAGCAAATTTTAAAGCTTCTTGAATCATATTTTTCTCTCCTTATTTCATTTGCATTATATGACAATTTGTGATATAAGTAAAATATCAAATTGTTATTAAGGAGATAAGAATTACTTATGCTAGAAAATATTAATTTGGATTATTTCAAAATTTTTTATGAAGTGGCAACCGAGAAAAATTTAACAAAGGTTTCAAAAAAACTACTAATTTCTCAACCTGCAATTTCGCAAACAATACACAAACTTGAAGATGAATTAAACGCAACTCTTTTCATAAGAACAACTCGAGGTGTAGTTTTAACAGAAGTTGGAAATAAAATCTATTTTGAAATTAAGAATGGACTAGACCATTTTAAAAATGCCTTAAGCGTTGTTGATTCTTTCAATAGTCTTAATTGTGGAACTCTTTCAATTTCTTGCGGAACAAATGCAACAAAATTGCTTTTATCTGAAAAAATTGCAAGATTTAAAAATAGATATCCAAATGTGAAAATAAAGATTTATGATGAAGTTAGTTCAATTGCTTCTCAAAAGGTTAAAGATGGTTACATTGATTTTGTGATAACTCAGCCAAATGATATAACAAAACTTTCACTTGAATCAAAACTTGTTACCAAGCTAAATTATGTTTTTGTTGCTGGAAATGATTTTTATAAACAATCTCAAAGAAAGATTTTTAGTTTAAGTGAACTTTCAAAGCTTCCGATTATTGCAAATCTTACTGAGTCAAACTCAAGAAAAATCTTGAATAATATTTTTGAGAAAAATAATATAGCTTTTGAGCCTGCATTCGAAGTTTCTGGGCATTCACTTATATTGGACTTTGTTAAGAAAAATCTTGGTGTTGCTTTGATTCAAGATTATATTGCAAATGATTTCTTTGCAAATGGCTCAATCATAAAACTGAATGTAGACACCCAATTTGAAAGTTCTGAATTTAGAATTGCATACAATTCTTTTGAATCACTTAGTCAAGTTGCAAAAGCTTTTCTTGAATTTTTCTAAAAAAACAAGTAGCTTATACTCGTTTTTATAAATAATTAATTGTAGTAATTTAGTTTTGAAATATAGTCGAAAATATTATAAAAATAATTACTTCTGTTTAATTTAAAATTTGAACAAGGCATCATTTAAACAGTAAAATTAATCTGAAACTTATTTTTGTAAGGTTTTATGTTTTTAAAATTTTTTTCATCATTTTTTAAAAATTTAGACTTTGATTTAGAAATATTAATTAAAAACATTTCAATCAAATTTTAAAATATGAGTTGCAAGACACTTTTTTTTCATCTTTTTTTATAAATGCTTCAATTCTTTTACATTTATAATAGAATTCTTTTTTAATTAAATTAGAAATTGCAATCATCAAATAGTCAGGTCTTAGATTGTTATTTCCACAAGAAAGCTCCATAACCATTCCATTATTAGCAAATTCATAAGAATAAATCATGTCTTTCACATCTCGTTCTTTTTCTCCGCTTTTTGTTTTTAGCGAAATAAACAACTCTTTTTCTTTTAATATTTCTTCTATATCTTTTTTAATATCGTCAAAATTTTCTATTTCAATTAAAAATTTTGAAGAAACAATGTTTGCTGCCAAATTAATATTTTTTTCAATCTCGACACATTCAATAAATTTAACTCCCGGAATAGTAACATTATTAAGTCTATTCAAAATGTTGTTTTCGTAATTTGCTCCCACAACAACAAGTTCACACTCACTTTCAATTCCTAAACCAAGTGGTTGCGGAAAAAAGAATAGTGGGTGTGGATTAAATCCTTGAGATTTTTCAATAGAAATTTCAGCTCTGTTAAAAATTCTTTTAAAAGAACGAAGTAAATCCAAGTGTCCAAGATATTTTGCCGAACCAACTTTTGTATGTTTTAACAAAATCATTTTCTTGCCTCCGCTTTAAGCTTTGCACAAACTTTTTCAAGCCCACAAGCATGACAACCTTTTCTACAATCATCAGTTGTTTTGATCGCATAAGCATTTTCCCTTTCGGCTAAGAAATAACTTTTTTTAACACCAATATCAATATAATCCCACGGAAGGGTTTGGTTAAGAGCAATTGCTCCACGAAATAAATTCATATCAATTTGGCATTCTTCAAAAACTTTTTTCCATTTGTCAAAGTTGAAACATTCTGTCCAGCTATCAAATATGCAGTTGTTTTCTGAAGCCAGCTTAATGGCTTCACAAAGACTTCTATCACCTCTTGCAAGCACAGCTTCTAACACACTTGTTTTACTGTCATGATATTGAAAGTTGACACCAATTTTCTTAAGTTCATCTTTTAACAAATATTGTCTTCTCTTCATTTCCTCTTCAGAGATTTGAGCCTCCCATTGAAAAGGAGTAAAAGGTTTTGGAATGAAAACTGAAGCTGAAAAATTTAAAGAAAGTGGACGATTTGAAATTTTTGTTGTTTTATATACAGATTTGATTTTTTTTGCAAGCGAAACCATTTCCATCAAATCATCATAATTTTCAGTTGGCAAACCAATCATAAAATATAATTTGATACTTGTGTATCCAAGTGAAAAGACTTTTTTTAATGTTTCCATGATATTTTCTTCAGTAACATTTTTGTTAATAACATCACGAAGTCTTTGAGAACCAGCTTCTGGAGCAAATGTAATAGATGTCATTCTTCCGTTTGAAACAAATTCTTCATCAAAACCAGTAATTCTTAGCGAAGGTAATGAAACATGGACATTTTTACCTTCAAAATTTGTATTAAGTTTGTTAAAAAGACCTTTAATGTCTGAATAATCACTTGTGCTTAAACTTGAAAGTGACAATTCATCGTATCCGGTGTTTTTTATTAACTGAGATGACTGAGCTAAAATCGTTTCAGTTTTTCTTTCTCTAATAGGTCTATAAGTGAAACCAGCTTGACAAAACCTACAACCGTGTGTACAGCCCCTAAAAAGCTCAACTACTGCTCTGTCATGCACAATTTCAATAACAGGCAACATTGGGCAAGAAGGGAACGATGCGGAGTCCAAATTCATCAAAATTTGTTTTTTGATTTGATTGACTTTTTGGGGAACAATAATTCCATTTTCCAAAGTCGTTTCAATTCTTGAAGGAACAAACACACCTGTAATTTTTTCTACCATGTCAAAAAATATGTTTTTGTTTAAATGCTCTTTTTTTCTTTTTTTGACAAGTTTGGCTATTTCACAAATGTTTTCTTCTCCGTCACCAACAGACACAACATCTAAAAAATCTGCAATAGGTTCAAAGTTGTAAGCACAAGGTCCACCCGCAATAATTATTGGATCATTTTCTGTTCTATCTCTTGAAAAGAGCGGAATGCCCGAAAGACTAAGCATTTTAGCCATGTTAGTGTAGCAAAGCTCACTTTGAATTGAAAATGCCACAACATCAAAATTTTTAACTTCAGTTTTACTTTCTAATGAAAATAGTGGAATTTTATTCTGTTCCATTTCTTCAATCATATCTACCCAAGGTGTAAAACACCTTTCAGAAACAATTCCGTCCAAATCGTTTAAAATCTTGTGCAAAATTTTGATACCAAGATTGCTCATTCCAACTTCATAAACATCTGGAAAACAAAAACAAAAGTTTGTGGCATTTTTGTCCCAAACTTTTGTAGATAAATTTGCTTCTCCGCCTGTGTATCTTGATGGTTTTTGAATTTTTAAAAGTATTTTTTCTAATTTATTTATTTCTATCATCTTTTCTCCAATTATTTTCCACCACATTCAGAAATTGCCCAAGAATTCTTTTTTTCAATCAAATCATTCATATAGCTGATTGCTTTTTGTTTTTTTGCATAAAACATGCATTTAAGCATATATTTTGCTTCTTTTAAAGATTTTTCATTTTTTAACTTTGTAACAAAATCAATTGCTTTGGCTTCAGTTTCTTCATCAGCAAAAATAGAAACCAATCTTATTGCCCATTTAGCTTCCATAATACTTGCTTTTGTAATCAATTTTTCAAATAGTAACTTTGAAAATAGTTGCAATGAACCAATTTCAAACAATTGTGAAAAACTGTTAAAAGAGTTTAAATTTTCATTGTCAGCATTAAGTTTTACAATTCTACATAAAAGTAAAACAGCCTTATCAGAGCATTTTGATCCATTAACAAATTTAAGATTCAATGGACTAATTTCAATTCCTAAAACATTTTTTAAATTGTCTTCGATTTCTTCTTCTGCTCTTTTAACAAATTGGTCAATACTATGAATGCCAAGAGAAATCAAAAATGATTTTTCAGCATTAAAAGCAACTGAATCATTAATATTTAAAGGTTTATCCTGTTCATTTAACTGTAAGTTTTCAGCATAATTATCAATTTTTTCACTATTTACAATTTGATTATTTATTTCATTATTTTCTTCAATTATTTGTTTACTACTTTCTTTGATATCAACCTTTTCATCTTTCAAATCAAAATTTTGTTTGTTAGCAAAAACTTCTTCATTGACATTTTCATTGTTTATATGCACATTTTGCTTAAGATTTTCTTCAGTTTTAAATTTTGTTTCATCAACATTATCTAATGAAATTTCACTATCATATACCAAACCCATTTCTGTTTCCAAAATCTTTTTAATATCATCATTTTTGTTAGCAAAAATTTCCAAAATTTCCTTGTCACTTTCAAGCACAGCTCTTAAAAACATTTTTGCTGGTTCTTTCCAAGGAAATAAAACACTTGAAGGCTCACAACCAACACAAGCAAAAACAAAAGGAAAAAACTCTGCTGGTTTCAAATCAGCATACAAAGCAACCTCTAAAAATCTTTCAAAAAGCCTTCCTTGTTGACTAAGTCCAGTTGCTGACAAACAAAATTTTGTATTTCCAAATTGACCAACAATAAATCTTCTCAAAAAATGAAAGATTGCAACGAAGTTTTCTGAAGAAAGTAAAACTTTTATGAAATTGCATATAGAAGGTTTACTTTCCTTAATTTGAAAAAGCATTTCACAGAAATCTTCAAGCTCTTGTTTCTTTTTATCAATTTTTGGAGCATTTAAAAAGACTGATGAAATGTTTTCATAAGAAATTTGATTATAAATAAATTCTTCAAAGTTAATTTTTTGAGTATAAAATTCTCCAAAGAAATCAACAAATTTATCATAGATTTGATTCATGCTTCTAAGAACAATCATTTTTTCCTCTCTTGTTCTTGAAATTTTAACAAAAATTACATAAAAACACAAGCATATGACAAAAATGTTTTATTTTATTTTAAAAACTTCTTTAATCGTGTAATCAAGTGGGTATTTTTCACATATTGATTCAAACTGAGTATCAAACATTGCTTTCATTTTTCCGTTTGGCATGCAAACAAGAACCTGATTAACCTTTGTTTTACTCATATTTTGCAATATCTTAAGAATTGTTGTTTCTGGACTTACAGAAATTGTTTTAACACCAACAACATTTCCTTTTTGTCTTCTTGAATCATATTTGTATAGTAATTTTGAATATTCTGATGACCATTTGTTTTCAAAAATTCCTTGAACAAGAAAAAAACTCATAAATGCAAATGTGATATTTATTGAAGTTAAAAAACTTGTTGCAAAAAGAACAAAAAACAGTGCAGAAAAAAATAAGTTACTCCACACAACAATTTTTCTCGCATTTTTTTCTAAATAATTATTAGAAATAATTGCCCACAACACCCTTCCTCCGTCCAAAGGAAATGCTGGCAAAAGATTTATAAGGAAAAGTGAAACACCTGCCCAAACAAAGTCTTTTGTAAAAATGTAGGTAACAGGAAATATCCACCAAAAAGCAACACAAACAATTATGCTTGCCAAACTAAATATTGGACCCATTATTGCAATGACAATTTCTTCTCTGATACTTAATGTACTTTTTTTAAGATTAAGACTTGCACCAAATGGCAAAAGAAACAAACTTTTAATTTCCAAACCTAGTTTTTTAGCTGCTATGGTGTGACCTACTTCATGTACAACAAGTGCAATAAAAGCCGAAAAAACAACCTTTCCAAGCCCAAATGCAATCAAAATAATAGCCATTAAAATCAATAATGGATGAATTCTTATTTTTTTCATGCCAAACTCTCAAAAATTTCAATTATCATATTTATTAGCAAATTTACTAAAATTTGTACTATTGGCACAAAAAACCAAACCATAGCCAACAAAAGGATTACTAAAAATATTATTAAAAATGATTTAAAAAAAATTCTTAAATTAATTTTGTGTTTAATTTCGACTTGCCTGCATTTTTCCCCTTTTGAAAGAGAAACATTGTTTCCAAAGTTGTTTTTCATAAAGAAAGATATGCTTTTTTTTGTCTAATTATTTTTCTTTTTTAAAATGAACTTGAAATTACACCAAAATTTTTTATGCGACTTGCCTTTGCATTCATAGAAACAACAAATTCTCCATCTTCATTCATTTCTAGTTTAACAATCTGATCTCCTTGCAAACACAAATATTCTTCAAGAACATTTACTAGCTCACTTTTTAGAAGTTCACAAACTCTTTTGTTGTCTTGAGTTTTGTCGCCAACCAAAACACTTTTTAGCCTTGTTGCCTGTTTTTCACCAATTGATGACATAATTTTTCTCCTTTACAATTTTCTTTTTAAACTTGTTTTAATTGCTCCCCAAAGTCCCCGATATTTCATTGTGAAATCGAATATTTTTTTTGAACCTGTGTGAATGTTTTCTGCAATAAGTGAAAGAGCACGACCAGCTGAAGGGCTTTTTGCAAAATCCATAATACCCGTTGCCTTTGAAACAAGATCATCTTCTGGCACAACTCCAACAAGTGGAATTTTTAAAAACGAAACAATTTCACTTGGTTCAATCATATCTCCAGAAAGCACCATATCGCCCCTTATCCTGTTTATAATAAGCCCTTTACTCTCAAGATTGTATGAGGACAAAATTCCCAAAACCTTGTCAGCATCTCTTATGCTAGAAATGTGTGGAGTAACAACAATAAGTGCCTCGTTTGCTGAAAAGACTGCTCTATGAAAGCCACTTTCAACACCAGCTGGGCAATCAATTAATATGTAATCGAAGCTAGAATCCATCATTCCAACAACATTTTTAATGTTTTCACCAGTTACACAAGATTTGCTAAAAGAGTGTGCTGAAGGCATAACATAAAGTGAAGAAAAAAACTCATCTTGAATAAGAGCTTGCTTTGGTCTGCACCTGCCTTGAATCACATCAACAATATCAAACACAATTTTGTTTTCAACACCCATAACAACATCTAAGTTATTAAGTCCAAGGTCAACATCTATCAAAAGTACACGAAAGCCCATTGCTGCAAGCCTTGCACCAAGACCAGCACAAACAGTTGTTTTACCAACCCCACCCTTACCACTTGTTAAAACTATTTTTCTTGCCATATATAAAAATTTTATCAAAAAAAAATATGATCGGAAATCATATTTTTAAAGAATATTGTCGCAAAAATGTATATTTGTACGATTGTTAAAATGATGCACAAATTTTGTCTAAAATTTTTGGATTTTTAATAGCAATTTTTGCACCGTCCATAATTAAAGAATCATTGTTTTCAGGGATAAAAACTAGATTTTTTTGTTTGTTCATTAAATAGTTCTTAAGATTTGAAATGTTTGAAAGACCACCAATAATATAAACTCCATTTTTTGAAATTTCAGCAATTGTGTCAACTTGACAAGATGAAACAAATAATGCTATTGAATTTGAAACTTTATCAAAAAATTCTTCAACTATAGACAAAATATCATTTGCAGTTAAATCGATTTTTTTTGGTTCATTATTTGTAATGCTTTTGCCAACTACTTGAATATGAGAAATGTTATTAGCAAAAAGACTTGATATTTCATCTTTAATTTCTTTTGCAACAAGAGTTCCAATTTGAATTGAAAACTGTTCTTCTAAAAATTTCATAATTGAATCATCTAAATTTTTCCCACCCATGAAAATCGAAATGCCTTTTTCAATTTCAAGCCCTCTAACAACGGCAAGGTCGCATTTTCCACCACCTAAATCTGCAACCATAACAGGACTAGCGTCATTGACATCATTTCTAATTCCTAAAACTGCCAAAACACAAGAAGGAGCAAATCTAAAATCTGCACAATTAAGATTAACTGCAATTTTTTCTAAAATATTTCTGTTTTCAGAATCAAAAGAAACAGGAATACAAAAGGTAATGCTAATTTTTTTTGAACTTTCTTCAAAATTAAAAACTTTTTTCAATAAGTATTTCAAAAATAGTTCAGCATATTCAGGTGAAATAATTTTGTTTAAAGATACTGGAGAAAAAATTGTTATTGATTCATCAGTCTTTCCTTGCAACAACAAAGCATCTTCGCCAAATGCTTTAACGGTGAACAAACCATCTTTTTCTTCAACAGCAACAAGAGTTGGTTCACGCAAAACAATTCCATAGCCATATTTAAAGATTGTTGTGTTTGTGTTTCCAATCTCAACAGCAAGTTCTATCATTTGTGCTCCTAAAAATTTTTAGTTATTTCCCTCACTAGTAATACTAAATGTTATTTCAACATCGCTTACTACTAAAGCTCCTCGTTTAACAATCACTTTAAGTTCATCACCTTTTTTAAAACGATAAAGAGTGTAGGCAATATCATTTCTATCAGTAATTGAATATGTAACACCATCTTTTTCAAAAGCAACAATAACATCGCCAATTTGAACCTTTCCAGTTAATGAAGCATTATCAAGTACTTGAGAAATGTAAAATCCATCTTCAGAATATTCACTTGAATTCATATTTTTGTCAGAACCAACAACACCAAGTGTAGGAGTGAGATATGTTGTTCCTGCGTTAACAGCTGAAATAACATTTGGTAAAACACTAATGATAGGTGTGATTGGAACGGCATAGAAAAGTCCGCTAGCATCAGTATCAGTTCTGCCCAATGTATTTAATCCAATAACATTTCCACGACTATCAATAAGAGCACCACCACTATTCCCAGGGCTTATTGAACTGTCATGTTGAATAAGATCTTCATACAAACGACCATCAGCAACTGCGAGTCTATCCAAATGGCTCACAACTCCTTTGGTTGCAGTGTTTTGAAGAGAGAGTTCAAGAGGTGTACCAATTGTGACAACATCTTCCAATACTCTCAACTTATTGCCTTCAGTATAGTAAACTGTTCTATCAGACATTGAAGCAAATGGCATATCACCATTATTCAATTTTATAAGAGCTGTGTCAGTTGAACTGCTCCACCATAAAAGTGTTGCATCTTGACCAACTGTCATATCTCCATTTTGATATACTTTTAGTGAAAAATCTGTTGGCGGAACAAGATTGCTTATTACATGATAATTTGTTGCAATAATTCCACCAGGTGCAACAGCAATACCACTTCCAAGATAAACTTCATTGTCATTGGACAATGTTATAGAAACGCACGCAGGCAAAATTTTGTCAACAACATCAGACAAAGTGTCGCCTTCAACAATTTCAATGGCATCTGCATAAACAAGAGAGCCATTAGGACTATTTTGTGAGGTATAATTTCCTCCAAAATCACAAGCCGCAAAGCCACAAGCAACAATTAACAACATGCATAATGCAAAAAATTTATTTTTCATTTAACACTCCTATATAAAATTTGTTTTAATTACTACTCTATTCTTTAGTAATTTAACACAATTTATTCAATTTAGCAAACGATAATTTACACATATTATATTTGTCAAAATTTAGTATATTATGTCGCATTATTACACATAATATTCTAGAAAGGAGGGAATTATGAAATACAAATCAGGCGAAACTGCTCCAAAAACTGGCAGTTATAATGTTGTTGATCAAAGCGGTAAAGTGAAAGGGAAAGTAGATATTCAAAAAGGACAAACTCTTCCACCAACACAAACTGACAAAGAACACTTTGAAATGTAAATTATTAACTCAAATTTCAAAAAATCCACCAATTATGGTGGATTTTTTAAATATTAATAGTTTTTTGCAAAATAAGTTTCGTGTTTACATTCTTTACCACAATAAACACATTTTTTAATTGAATCAGTTTGTGAATCAGGTGTGCATCTGCTAGATGCTCCTGAAATTTCCTTAATTTTATCTTCACATTCTCTTGAACCGCACCATGGAGCAAATGCAAAATTTCCTGTTTCAATGGCTTGATTAAGCTCTTCCATATTTTTTACACTTTTTGTTTTATCAGCCATTTTTTGCTTGGCTTGCTGATAAAGATTGCAATGAATACTTTCAAGTGTTTCAGCAACAGTTGTTTCAATGTTATTAAGAGAAACTGGGCTTTTTGTGTTTAAATCTCTTCTAAACAAAACTGCGTTTCCTGCTTCAATATCTTTTGGTCCAATTTCAAGTCTAATTGGAACACCTTTAAGTTCCCACTCATTAAATTTCCAACCAGTTTGATTATCTGATTTATCAACAAAAACTTTAATTCCTTTGGTTTCCAAAATGTTTTTAATTTCATCGCATTTTTCAATCACTCCACCTTTATGGCTGGCAATTGGAACAATAACAACTTGTATTGGAGCAACTTTTGGCGGAAGTCTGAGTCCTCTTTCATCTCCATGAACCATTATAATTGCGCCAATCATTCTTGTAGACATACCCCAAGAAGTTTGATGAGGGTGTTTAACGATTTCATCTTTATCTTGAAAGTTTATATTGAAAACTTTTGCAAAATTTTCACCAAGATAATGGCTTGTGCCACATTGTAAGCTTTTTCCATCATTCATAACACCTTCAACAGTGTATGTGTAAACAGCACCCGCAAATTTTTCTTTCTCGCTCTTTTTTCCATAATAGAATGGAATTGCAAGAAAATCTTTTGCAAAATCAACATACATATTTAGCATTTTAATTGTATGAGCCTCTGCTTCTTCTCTTGTTGCATGAAGCGTGTGTCCCTCTTGCCATAAAAATTCTGTTGTTCTAAGAAATGGTCTTGTGGTTTTTTCCATTCTCACAACATTTGCCCATTGATTGATAAGAACTGGCAAATCACGGAAAGAAGAAACCCATCTAGCAAAAGCATCGCAAATAACTGTTTCGCTTGTTGGACGAACAACAAGAGGCTCTGCCAAAATTTCTTTTCCAACTTGAGTAACTGTGGCAAGTTCAGGGGCAAACCCTTCAACATGTTCTGCTTCTCTTGTAAAAAAGCTTAGTGGAATAAAAATTGGAAAGTAAACATTTTTATGTCCTTCTTTTTTAATTCTTCTATCAAGTTCATTTTTAAAATTTTCCCAAAGTTCATAGCCGTACTCGCGAATAACCATTGTTCCCTTTGCTGGACCATAATCAGCAAGATTTGTTTTTAAAACAACATCTGTGTACCATTGAGTAAAATCTGTATTTATGTCTGCTATTTGTGAAACTACTTTATTTTTTTCCATAACTATCCTTTATACTAATTTTTCTTAAAAATATTATCACAAGCCCCCAAAAATGGCAAGTGAAACATGATTTTACTTAAAATTTCAAAATTAATTAGCCAACGCAATAAAAATTAGAACATAATAATTAGAAAAATAAAAATAATAATTGAACAAAACAAATTCCGCTCTAAACAAATTTAATTTGATATGTTTAAATGTTTATATTATATTCAAGCTTATCATTTAAAAATATTGTTATTTTAAATAGTTTCTTAAATCTTTTATAGATATATTTTTTTTAAATTAATTATAAATTGGTAATTTTTTTAATTTTGATTTTCTATACACAAATGTACTATTTTTCAATTTCAACAATTTTATCCAATTTATTTTTTAGATTTACTGCAGCAAAATATCTTGCTGAAAGTGTATTTTTCTCTTCTTTTGTTAACTCTGCCAAATTTCTTCCATCTTCAAGCTCAAATATTTCATCAAACCCAAAGCCATTATCACCTTTGATTTTTTCAGAAATATAACCATTAATAATTCCTTCTCCAAACTCAAATCTTCCGTCGGGTAAATAACATACTAAAACACAAATTATTTTCGCTTTTCTTTGCTCTTTTGAAAATCCTTTCATTCTATCAAGAATATAGTCATTTCTTTGTCTTGGCAAAACCCTTTCACCCAAAAATCTTGCAGTGTAAACACCAGGCCAACCATCAAAAGCATCAATACAAATTCCACTGTCATCAGCAAGAGTCGGCTGATTGAGTTTTAACGAAATTTCTTTCGCCTTTTTAAAAGCGTTTCCAAAAAAAGAATTTTGATTTTCTTCAACATCAATGTCAACATTTAAATCTTTTAGTGAAACAAGATTGTAATCACAGAATATTTGTTTTAATTCGTTCACTTTTCCAGCATTATTTGTTGCAACAATCATATTTTTTTCCTTATGTAACATAATTGTACCATATATAGTTTTTATTTGCAAAACAATAAGACTTTTGAGTTTGTTGAAAAATTAATTGTATAATAATATATATAAAACCATTACCATTCTTGTGATTAAGTTCTTTTAACCGCAAAAACTTTGATAATAATTTTATTAAAAAAGAAGTAATTACATGTTTTGTAATCACTTCTAAAAATTATTTGGTTTCTTTTTTAGATTGGTCTTTTGCTTCTTGTTTTGTACTTTCAACTTTTCCAAGATATTCAGGAAGTTCCATACCACTCATTTTAAACACTTCATTAAGAGGGGGAACAGCTTTTAACATGCTGCTTACAAAGTTTGAAGTTGTGCTTGAACCATCTTTCCCGTTCATATTATCCCAAACAGTAACTTTGTCAATTTTGATATTTTTAATTGCTTCAACTTGAAGTTTAACAAGTTCAGGAAGTTTATCAGAAATCATAATTTTAACTGCATCATTAACATTTCCATTTACAGATTGAACAATTTTTGAGAAACCTTCAGCCTGCTTTGAAAGAATTTCAGAGAAACCTTTTGCCTCTGCTTCTCGTTTAAGAAGAATTGCATCAGCTTCACCTTTTGCTTGAATTCTAATTTTTTCGGCATAAGCTTCTGCTTCAAGTTCCAATCTTCTTTTTTCAACTTCAATTTGAACCAGAACATCTGCTTCAAGAGTTGCTTTTTCTCTTGTTGCTCTAACTTCTTCTGCTAGCTTTTCTGCTAAATATGCTTCTTTTTTTGAATTTGCTTCAGCAATTTTTTCTGCTGAAATTGCAATTCTTAAAGAATCAGCTTCAATTTCACGCCTTTTTGCATTTGATTGCGACACAAGAGCAATGGAATTGTTTTCGCCTTCAATTGCAGTTGCGTTTGCACTTGCAACTTGAACTCTTTGATCTCTTTGTGCATTAGCTTCACCAACTGAACCATCACGATTTTTTTCAGCAACAGTTCTTTTTGCATCGTTAATTGCTTTTGCAGCAGCTTCTCTACCGAGAGCAACGATGTAACCTGATTCATCACTGATATCAGTGATGTTAACATTTATTAGTCTAAGTCCAATTTTTTTAAGTTCACCTTCAACATTTCTTGAAACTGCTTCCAAAAATTTATCCCGATCTGTGTTAATTTCTTCAATATCCATTGTTGCAATAACAAGACGAAGCTGTCCAAAAATAATATCTTTTGCAAGATCAGAAATGTCCTGAAGTTGTAAACCTAGTAGCCTTTCAGCTGCGTTTTGCATAATTCCAGCTTCTGTTGAAACACCAACAGTAAAACGGCTAGGGACATCAATACGAATATTTTGACGGCTAAGGGCATTTGTTAAGTCAACACTGATTGAAATGGGTGTTAAGTCGAGAAAATAACAAGCCTGAAAAATAGGCCATATAAAGGCTGCACCACCATGAATGCAACGAGCAGATCTGCTTGTTCCATCACTGTTCTTTCCAACTTTACCATAGATAACCATAATTTTATCTGATGGACATTTTTTGTATCTTGAGGCAATAAGTGCCAAAATTGTTATTGTAATAATAACGAGTGTGAATATTAATCCAATTATACCTTCCATATTTTCTCCTTAAATTTTCTAATTTTCATTCTTTAATTTTTTCAACAATTAATTCACCAGAAGCATTTAAACCTGAAACCAGAACCACTTCACCAGTTTTGAATGGAGTTTTACTTTCTGTAACAGCTGTAAATTCAACCAATCTTTCTTGAACAATTAAGTTAATTTTTCCAGAACCTTTGTTTGCAGCAGGAACTGTTAAATATACAGTTGCTTTTTTTCCAACAGCAAATTCAGCTTTAACATTTCCTTCATCTTGAAGTTTGTTAACAATTTTAAATGCATAAGCAAGCAAAACTGCTGAAGCTGCTCCCATAACTAAACCAAGCAAAATTGATGCCCAAATTGGCAAATCTTTTGCAACAAATGCAACCCAACCACCAACAGCAAGAAAGACAATAGCTCCCCTGATTGTAAAGACTTTTAAACCTCCAATATCAACAATTGAAGAACCAACTCCGTCATCAACATTCAAATCTGCATCGCCATCATGTCCCCAACCAACTAACAACAAAATTAATTGCAAAAGCATCAAAAGTGTGCCTGAACATGCAATAATAAAACAAGCTTTTGCATAAGTTGACAAGGCAATCCACCAAACTTCCATGTGCCCTCCTAGATTTTTCATACTATAACATTATTTATTTTTCTATGCAACAAATAATTGATTTTTTTACAATATTTTTTATAAAAATCACCCGTTTTCTAGCTTGAAAATAGTTTAATAATTTTATACTACAAAATTTAATCATAAAACTTATAAAGACCAAACAAAATTTATATGTAATTATCTGGCAAATCATTCTCAAAAAGAATTACACTCTTTGGCTCAGCAATGCTTGATAAAATGATTTGTGCATGATCTAGTGTTTCTGCTTCGAAAATATTATTTTCATCAAATTCAGCTGAAATTAATCCTTTTTTAATTGAAGATAAATTAGTTTTGTTTACAACAATAACTTTTGAAGCAACCTTAGCTATTTGCTTACCAAAATTTTCATTTTCAATTTCTTCAAGAATTCCAAGTTCAATAAGCCCAGGAGTTACAACAATTTTATTTTTAGAATCAAAACTATTTAAAACTTCAAGTGCTGCCTTGACTCCTTCAACGCTTGCATTATATGAATCATCTAAAATAATTAATTCATTTTGTTTAATCAATTCGAGTCTATGTGCAACTGGCTTTAGAAGAGAAATTGCATTCGCAATTTGTTCCATTTCTAAACCAAGTTGTCTAGCAAAACAAGAACAAAGCAAAATGTTTAAAAGATTGTGCTTTCCAAGTAAGGAAGTTTTGCATTGCTTTTCTTCTTCACCAATAACCAAAGTAAAATTGCTACCCTCATTGTTCACAATAACATTTTTTGCATAACAGTTTGCTTTAGGATTTTCAAGACTAACTAAAAATTTTTGATTGGTGCATTTTTCAAATAATGGCATTGATTTTTCATTGTCCATGTTGAAAACTGCCTTTCCTTGATTTGGCAAAGACTCAATTAATTCAAACTTGCCTTGTGCAATGTTTTCTTCGCTTCCAAAAGACAATAAATGTTGAGTACCAACTGAAGTTAAAATTCCATGCTGTGGATTGATTAATTTACATAGAGTTGCAATTTCTCCCCTTTGTCTTGCACCCATTTCTGCAATAAGAACTTCATGATTGGGTTTAAGATAGTCAAGGACAACTTTTGTAAGACCCATTGGAGTGTTGAAACTATGTGGGCTTATACAAACCTGATATTTTTGAGAAAGTATGACATTTAAAATGTTTTTACAACTAGTTTTACCATAGCTTCCTGTGATTCCAATTTTGATTAAATTTGGTAGTTTCTTTAATTTATTTTTTGCTTTGCATATATATCTAGCATGATTAAGGTTTTCAAACGGTACCATGATTAAATGTACAATCGGAACAAGAATAATTAATAAAAGCGGAGTTAAACAAATGCTACCAAACTTGTATAATGGCAAAATTATGCTTGAAAATGCAATTAAGTAAAAAGAAATAACACTGATTGCTAAAAAAAGCATTACACAAAGTCTACTCATTCTACGAGTTTGCTTAAGTGGAACTTTTTTTGGAGCTTCATACATTTTTTTTGTAAAAACAATTGTAAAATAAAAATAGAAAATTATGCCAATATAAGAAAAATATTGATTTTCTTTATAAGCACTAAAAAGTGCATTTGTAACAAGAATACAAGCACTAGAGAGAAATGAAAGCATAAAAAGTCTTGAAGCAAATTTGGCTCTGTCAGATTTAAGCCACAAAAAATAACCTGAGAGCTTATAAGATGATAGTTGAATCATTTGCAAAAATTTGTAGCCAGCAAAGCACATTAACACTCCATTGAAAACGGATAGGATTAATGCAATAAATAAATGTGGATTTGACAAACTAAAAAATTCCATATATTACTCCTGATTTAATCTTTGCTAACAAAACACTTAAGAGCATTAATAAATATTTGTGAATGAGTTATAAAGGCAAAATGACCAGCATTTTTAATGACAAATAGTCCGCTTGAAGATATAAGCTTATTCATTCTTTTTCCCATTTCTAGTGGCGTTGCATCATCTTTTTGACCCCAAATTAAAAGTGTTGGACAAGTAACTAATTTGCAATTGCCATCAAGATGTGTTAAAACAACACTAGAAAATGTTTTTTTCATAACTTGTGAAAGAACTTTGTAATCTGCTGAACCAAGCCATTTTGGCGACTTAATCTTGAAAAAATGGCAAATCTTTGAAACACATTTTTTAGCAAAAACTTTAAAATCAAATTTTGGTTTAAGACCAGCACTACCAAATAAAACAAGTTTATGAATGTTATTATATCTACTAGCTAACAAAATTGCAACTCTTCCACCAAAAGAATGTGCAACTATTGTCGGATTGTCAACATAACACTTGTCAAAAATTTTTTTTACCATTTCCACATAGGCATTAAGAGTCCAAGGCTCAGTTGGTTCCTTGCTTTTTCCAAATGGAGGAAAATCTATAAGTAGAATTTTGAAATCATCTTTAAAAGTGTTTACATACTCAGAAAAGCAATTTGAATTTGTTCCCCATCCATGCAAAAAAACAAGCCATTTATCGCCAGTGCCAATAATGTTAAACCAAGTTTCAGCACCAAAAATTTTTTCTATCACTTAAAAATATATTCTTTAAGCAAAATACTTTGTGATAAATCATAAAATATCTTTTTTCAAAATCAATGCGTCGTCCAAGTTCCTATAATATTTTTTTCTAATGGACACTTGTTTAAAATCATATTTTTTATATAATGTGATTGCTTTTTTATTGTTTACATTAACTTCCAAAAATATATTTTTAATGTTATTTGCTTTGCAAAATGAAATTAAATGTTCTAAAAGTTTTGAACCAATACCTTTATCTTGATATCCTTTTTTAACTGCAATGTCAAGTAGTTCCACTTCACCAGAAAGAAGCATAAATGTTAAAAAACCAATAACTTCTTTGTTTTCTTTAGCAACAAAAAATTTTTTAAATTCGCTATGAAATTCATCCCTAATCATGTTTTTACTTGCGCTTTCAAGATTAAATGCTTCAAATGAAATTGAATAAACATCATCAATATCTGCTTCTGTCATTTCATTAATAGAGTAAAAATCTTGCTTTTGTTTTTTTGATTCAAGCAAACTCTCTTCAGCTTGGCTCAATCTTAAATAATTTGGCAAAAGCTCATTTTGACTTATTAAATAACCTTTGCTTGATAAATATAAAGAAAAATCAAGCAAATCTTTTGGAGTAATTTTAACTGCTTTTGAATCCTTTACTTCTGTTTCCCCTTCAATAAATACTGAATTTTTGTTTGTGCTTAATAAAGATAAGAATTTATCTTCACATATGCATTGTTCAACTGAAAATTCACCATTATGATATTCACAAACAAAATAATGACCTGATAGTCCGTCCATAATCGCAAGGATATCATTGCATCTTGATTTTTGTCTTTCTGAAAACGCAAGAAGTTTTAAACTGCTAACAGCAATAAACCTAATTTTATTTAGTGCAAGAGAAAAGCCTTTTACAAGTGCTAATGCAATTCTAATTCCCGTAAAACTTCCAGGGCCAACAACAACTGCAATTTCATCAATTTCTTCAAGTGAAATTTCTGCTTTTTTTAATATATCATTAACATTTACGAGCATTGTTTCAGAACAAGAAGCATCAGAATTGTACTGAGCAAAAAATTCCTTTCCATTTAAAGAACAAGCAATCAAACTATTTTTAAAAGCGGAACATATGCACAAAATATTTTTCACTTTTCCCCCAAACCTATTTTAATAACAATTTTTCTTTCATTTTCAGAAATTTTTGAAATATCAATTTCTATTATTTGTTTTGGTAAAATTCCGTAAACATTGCTTGCCCACTCACAAACAACCAAGCCTTTCATTGTTTTTTCAGAAAAATATTCTTCAAATCCAAGCTCATATGCTTCTTCAATGCTTCCAAGTCTATACATGTCAAAATGGTATAGATTTCCTTTTTCACCTTCATACTCATTCATAATTGTGAAAGTTGGACTTGTTATAATTTCTTTTATTCCAAGTCCAAGAGCAAGTCCCTTAGTAAATGTAGTTTTTCCACTTCCAAGATCTCCGCCAAGGCTAATAACTGATGGCAACAACAAATTTTTTGCAAAGTTTTTTGCAAAGGTAATTGTTTGTTTTTCACTTAATGAAACAAATTCAGTAGTCATTTTTCTCCATTATTTAGTAATTATTTTATAAATTAATTTGTGTTTTTTAGTTTTTGAAGATATCACAATTAAGTCTTTTAGTTCATCCGAAATTTTTGTGGAATTTAATTCTTTAGAAACGTAAATTTTTGCTAGCAAATCACCTTTTTTAACTTTTGATCCAAGCTTAACAAAAAATTCCAGTCCCCCATTATAACAGCTTTCATTAATAAATCTAGCTAGTTCTCCAATTTTTCTTGTTTTAAATTCACTCACAAATCCATTTTCATCACTTAACACATTTACAACATAGTCTGAAACCTTGAAATCTGGAATGATTCCAGAGTGAGCTTCAACAATTTTTTTAAAACTAGAATATGCCTTGCCATTTTGAATGTTATTAAAAGCAATTATCTTTGCTTGTTCAATTGATATTTTCTTTGCCTCAGAGATTAGCCATGCACTCTCTTCAACGCATAAGTCTTTTAATCTACCTTCTTTCTCATTTTTTAAAATTTGAACAGCTTCTCTTGCTTCCAAAACGTTTCCAACTGTTGCTCCAAGTGGTTCATTCATATCTGTTACAAATGCAGCTGTTTTTATGCCAGCATCATTGCCAAGTTTAACCATTGTTTCAGCAAGTAACTGAGCTTCTTTTAGATTTTCCATAAAAGCACCATTGCCACATTTAACATCCAAAAGCAAAATTCCACTGCCACTCGCAATCTTTTTACTCATAATGCTGCTTGCAATAAGTGGAATGCTTTGAACCGTTCCAGTTCTGTCCCTAAGAGAATAAATTTTTTTGTCAGCAGGCACAATTGAAACTGATTGAGTAATCAAAGAAACATTACATTTTTTTGCAATATAAATTGCTTCATCAATTGTCTTTTCATTTTGATAGCCTGTGAATGAAGCAACCTTGTCAGCGGTGCCACCAGTGAAACCAAGACTTTTGCCACTCATTTTAACCATTTTTACGCCAGCAGAAGCAAGAATACCTGCAATCACAAATGTGGTTGTGTCACTTACGCCACCACTTGAGTGCTTGTCTACGCACAAATTTTCACCATTTTCATAGAGCGAAGACAAGTTAATAACATTTCCACTTGTAGCCATTGTTTGAGTTAAGCACAAAACTTCTTTTCTATTCATGCCATTAATGCAAATTGCCATTAACAATGCACTCATTTGAGCTTCTTCAATGTTTCCAGCAACAAACCCATTAACAAAATACTGAATCTCTTCGCTACTTAGTTCAAACCCTTTTCGTTTTTTGTCTAATATATCAAAAATAGTCATCTTTACTCCTTAAACTTTTTAACAATAATCTAACATAATAATAAACTTTTGGAGATATAAATGTCAATTCTTTCAAGGCAAAACAAAAAAACTCTTCAAAGATTAGAAGAGTTCTTATTATGGTTTTATCACTCTGATTATTTTTTTTAATAATTCAAAATATATTTTATCTTGATAAAATTTTTATATTGTTTTTAACTTTCTGCAATTGCTGGGTTTGGTTTAGCTTCACTTGGATTGATTCCAGAAAAAGGAACAATGTTTTTTGCTTCGCTTTGAATTTGAGAAATTGAAACTTCAAAAGCAACTTTTGTGTTTACACTTCCATCATTAAGCTTCTTTTGATAATCCCTACTTTGAATTCTTCCAAGAATTTGAACTTTTTCGCCAACTGATATATCACGAACAAAACGGGCGTTTCTTCCCCATGCTATGCAAGGAAGATAATCTGATTTGTTGTATGCTCTGTTAACTGCAATAAGTATGTCGCAAATTTCTCGTTTAAAAGGAGTAACCCTAAAAATTGATGGTTTGCAAATAAAACCAGAAAGTTCAATTATATTTGGACACATATCTTCAACTGGATCAACAAGCTCTCTAACAAAAACAGTTAAAAGAAGTTTGCTTTTTCCATCAATCATTTTGTTATAAGATCTTAGTTGCCCTTTAATTGCGACCATACTTCCATCAGCAAACTTGTTTCCAGACATAAGTTTTTCGCTTACTGTTATTGGAATCACATCAAAATGTTCTGAAAGCCTTTTTACTGCAAGTGAAAGTTCATAAAATCCTTCACCATAAGCTTCATGTGATAAATTTGGTTTTCCCATAATTTTTCCATATAGGTAAACCTTGTTGTTGTTCATCTGTTCATAATTCATAATTTTTCTCCATTTTTTGTTAATTTAGGCACTTTTTTTGAATTGCATACCAGTTCTATCAACAGAATAATCTGTTTTGATTAACAAATTACCAACAGAAGTAATTGAAAATCCCTTTTTGATTAATCTATCAAGAATGATAGGTAATGCTTTAACAATGTTGTCCGCATTGTTATGACAAAGAATTATTGACCCATTTTTCGCATTTGAGACAACACGATTGGCAATATTTTCTGCAGAAAGTCCTTTCCAATCCAAACTATCAACATCCCATTGGATTGTTTTTAAACTTAAATCTTCTGCAACTTTCAAAAGAGAATTGTTATAAGCACCATATGGAGCTCTGAATAATTCAACTTTTTTGCCACTATTTGCCTCAATAATCTTGATGCTTTCTTCAAGTTCAAGCAATTTTTGAGCATCACTGATTTTTGTCATGTCAGGGTGCGTGTTGGAATGAGTTCCAATTTCAAAACCATTGTCAGCAATTGATTTTACTTTTTCTCCATATTTATCAGCCCAAAATCCAACTAGGAAAAAAGTTGCTCCTGCATTAAATTCTTTAAGGGTCACCATGATGTCATCAGTTTTGTCAGCCCCCCATGCCGCATCAAATGAAATTGCTACTTGCTTTGTTTCTGTTGAAACGCAGTATATAGGCACTTTTTTCGGTGCATATCCAAAAAACACAGCTGCTGAAGCAGTTCCAGTTGAGTTCATTGCAAGCAACACACAAACTAGGACAGCAATAATTGAAAAAATGATTTGTTTAGATTTCAAAACGAGAAATGGCATTGTTTCCACCACCTTTTGAGTGTAAGTTTTTTCCTTGTTTAAAAGCAAAATGTTTTATAGCGAATAACTAAATAAATTGTTATCCTTTGTCGATTTTGCTTTTTTCACAAGATACAATATGAAGCCCGAAATAAAACTATGACAAAAATTACAATATTTTTATTTCTAAAATATTTAAACTTTGTCAACTATTGATTTTTAAAAAGCCATATACTTTTTTTGCTTTGAATAATATATTTTTAAAAATATCTTAAAAAAAACCATCATTATAAGATGGCTTTTTTAAAATTTTTTGAAATCTAATAATTACCATTGACCATAATCAGTTGTTACTTTTGACCATGTTTCAAAATCTCCATTAGTTGTTGAAGGTTCAAAATATTTGTATGCACTTTCAATATCTTCAACCTCAATTTGTTCAAAATATCCACAGTCTTCCCAATGACCAATATCTGTACTTCCGTTGTTATCATCATATCCATCAGTATCTTCATCAACAAAACCATCATTCATATATGACTGGTCATCACATAATCCATCTGGACCATCTTCGATAAACTGCCAATCTTCAATCCAACTTCCATCTTCATAATGCGTTCCAACAACAATATCTTGCACCTCAAAGTACTCTCCAGATGGAGCTAAGGTGTTGTGAACATTTATCAGAGATGAAACATTGTAAAGATATCTTACAGAATTTCCGTAACTAACATTTGTTACCAAACTTTCAGAAGAAACAAAAACCGTTAATGGATTTTCTGGAGTGTCAAATTCAAAAGCCTTAAATGTTGTAACAGATGCAGGAATATGTAATTCTGTAAATGAAACATTTTCAAAAGCTTGTTGTTCAACCTTTGTTACTCCATCAGGAATTGTGTAACTTGAACCAGCTTTTGCAGTTGGAAAATATAGCAAATCAGTTCCCAATTTATTGAATAAAACTCCATCAATAGATTTGAAATATTGATTGTTTGCATCAACAATTATGCTTTGGAGCAAGCTATTTTCTCCAATTCCTCTGTGATAGTTGTCCACTGTCATATTTGCAATTGTTTCAACACTTGCTGGAATTACTATTGAAGTTAATTTTTCACAATATTCCACAGAGAAAACCAGAATATCCTTAACTGTGCTAGGAATAGTTAATGTTCCTGTTTTTCCAGCTGGACATGCAATAAGTTGTGTTACTTCAAAATTATAAAGGACTCCATCAACTGATTTATAAGTTGTATTTAATGGATCTACAGAAATTGAAGTCATATTTTCAGAAAAATTAAAATTTGTGATACCAATATATGAAACATTTTTTGGAATTGTAATGCTTGTTAAATTTCTGCATGTATCAAAAGCACCTGTACCAATATAAGTTAATGTTTCTGGCAAAGTTATGGCAACAAGTCCACCCATGTTATCAAACAAATTGTCAGTCAAGCATGTTGTGTCACTACGCAAATTAATTGTTGTGCTTGCTGGCATTAATCCCTTATATGAGTATGCAACAGTGCCAACATAAACCATACCATCAGGTTGATTTGTGTACCACAAAGTGTTATTAAAAGCCAAACTTCCAACTTTGCTTATGCTACTTGCAATTGTAATGGTACTAAGTTTTGTGCAACTTTGGAAAGCTGAACCTTCAATCTCAGTAAGAGTATTAGGTAAAGAAATTGAAGTTATATTTGAGCAACCAGTAAATGCCATATAACCAATTTTTGTAAGTCCTTCAGATGTTGTTACACTAGTAAGTCCTGTGCAACCTTCAAAAGCAGAGCCACCAATTATACTAACTGAACTTGGTATAGTTACACCAGTAAGTCCTGTGCAACCTTTAAATGCCAACTCACCAATATATTCAACAGTACTGTTTATAGTTATACTTTTTAAATTTATAAAACTTTCAAAAGCAGAACAAGCAATGCCTTTTGTGCCTTCAATTAGAGTTAAATTTGTGTTTGTAGGCATTGATCCCTTGTATTTGTAAGCAACTTTTCCTGCATAAATTAATGTTGAATTTGGTTTGCTATTATACCAAGCAGTATTATTAAATGCAAAATTTCCAATATTTGTAACACTGTCTGGAATAACCAAATTAACTAGATCCAAGCAACTCGAAAATGCAGTAGTACCAATTGTTGTAAGCCCATTTGGAAATGTAATATTTTGAAGATTAGAACAGTTTGAAAAGGTGCTATATCCGATTGTTGTTACACTTTCTGGAATATTAGCAGTAATCATTGTACTGATGTTCCAAAATGCGTAATCACTAATGTCTGTAGCATCATTAGTTATTGTAACAGTTGATATATTTGGCAATGTAATTGAAGAATTGTATGAAGTACCGCCAAAATAATATTTGTAATAACTGTTAGTTGTTGCCGAATAAGGAGCAACAAAAGGCGCAGATAAAGAAGTAAGCGCACTGCAACCAGTAAGCACATTTGTTCCAAGATAAACTGCAGAACCTGGAATTGAAATACTTGTCAAATTGTAGCAACCATGAAAAGCATCATTTCCAATACTGATAACACTTTCTGGTATTGTTACACTAGTCATTGTTGATTTGCCAAAAAAAGCATTTGCAGCAATTACTCTTGTTCCTTCAGCAATAGTTACTGAAGTATTGTTTAATGAACCAAGAGCACCATAAACAACTTTTCCTAGATATATAACCACTCCAGATGGTTGATTGTTAAGCCATGTTGTACCATAAAAAGCTGTTGATCCAAAGCTTGTAATTGAATCAGGAACTATAATATTAGTAATTTCAGAACAACCATAAAAAGCAGAATTTGGAATTGTAGTTACTGATTTCCAGTTGTATTTTTTTGGAATGACAAGAGTACCTGTTGGGGTTCCACTTTTTGACACAGAATATTCATTGTTTCCAATATCTGTAAAAACCATGTCAGTTGGATTTCCAAATTTTGCAAAAATTGTGGAACTTCCTGAATATGGAAATTCAATTTCTTGTGTGAAGTCAGAATCGGAATACAATCCATAAAATGCTGGTTGTCCTTCAACAAAAAGTTCAGGAATGTTTTCTTCTAAAAGAGGTTCACTTGTTGAAAGAGTTGCAATTTCTCCACTTCCAGTGTCAAATGAAAAACCTTCAACAGGAGCTGATTCTCCAATGTTTCTAAGAGTCGTAGAAAAACTATTGTCAAAAGCTGTAACACTTTTTCCATTGTCAGAAATGTCAAGTGTCATAACAATTGTTGCAGTTTTTAGTGCTTCAACATTAATTGCTCCACTTGTGTAAGTTGCATTTGTAATTGGAGTCGCATTATCTATTGAATAAACGCAAGTTCTGTCAATGTTTGTGTCGCCAAGATTTGTTCCGTTGAATGCACCATAAGATTCACCACTAAGCTCAAAGCTAAGTGATCGTTCATCTGAGTTGTTTACAACAGTTAATGTTATAACAACAGGCTCTGTTTCATTAGCAAACTCCATTGCTGAACCAATTGCCCATGTTCCAAGTTTGCCTTCAGGGTCACCAGCAAGGGTTGAAACTGGACCATAATTTGTAAAAGTATCAGTCTTTGCTCCTGTAACAGTTCCAGTAACAGTTGACAAAACATGGATAGATGTGAAATCCACCGTGTTTGTAACAGGCATTGTTTGTGTTGAAGCAGCCCAAACGGCAAAACCCATAACCATAAGTGCAAGGCACATACTCATGATTGTTGACGCAATTTTCATTCGTATCTTCATACAAATCTCCTTTATGATGCAAAATGGCTTGTTTTTGCATGGAAAATAAAATTATTTCTATTTTTCTAAACAAATATTATCAAAAACAAATTGGTATGTCAAACAATTTTCGACATTTTCTATTATATTTTTAGATTTATTTAGATAAAATTTATCATGCTTCTTTTGAGCGATTAATATTCACAAAAATACAATCAAGTCATATATTTGCTTTTAATAATAAAAAAGTGTTTTTCATAAAAACTTTGTTTAGATGTGACTTTGATTCTTGTATAAATTAGTTGCAGTAAAAAATAATAAAAAAAACGATAATACTAATTAAAGTAAATATCGTCTTAAAATCATTTTTAAAACTTTTTATTTTGAAAAAACAAAAGATGAAACAATTTTTTCTCTAGAAATTTGCTTGCCTTTTGAAAGCCTTGATTCAAAAGCTATTTTTGAAAATTCTCTTCCTTCAAATTTGCCAGCTGATTGCATTGCAAGTGAGTGATTGTTATCCGCTTTACAAGCAAAAATTAAACTCGTTCCATTATCTTCAAATTTAATCACCCTGCTTCCTTTTCTTCCACGGGTCATTTTTTCTAGTTCACTTACTGCAAATTTTTTGGCAAAAGCCCTGTTTGTGAGAAGTGCAACATTTGTGTCATTATCAGCTAAACTTCCAAAAATGCATGTTTCTTTTTGCTCAAGTGTAATTGCTTTAACTCCGGAAGAAACTCTGTTTTGAAGTGGCACATCAGCCGTTTCAAAACGAACAGCCATACCACCAGAAGAAACAATTAAGGCATCAAATCCACTTTTTTCTAAAGATACATCAAGAACATAATCATCTTTTTTCAATTTAATTGCTTGAATGCAAGATTTTTTCATTTGATATTCACTTACAGGACTCTTTTTAATAAGTCCATTATGAGTAAGGAAAACAATGTTTTTCTGCAAATCTTCATCAGCAATTGTCACAAATGACACTGCAATATCTTCGCCCGTTACTGAAGAATCCAAATCTTTTAATGAAACACCTTTATCACGCCATTTCATATCATTTAATTTTTCAAAATTGAGTTTTAAACATAAACCTAATTTTGTAAAAACATAAACATTTGAATCTGTTGTTGTGTCCAAAATTGCCAAATGAATTTCTGAAAGGTCGCTTCCTTCACAAAGTTCTCTTTGAGCCATAGTATAACTTTTTGGTTGCATTTTTTTAATTGTTCCAAGAGCTGTGATTCCAAGATAAATAGGTTTACTTTCAACAGTACTTTCGCCAGACTCAATACTTTCATCAAGGTCAAAAGAATACACAATTTTACTTTTTCTTTTTTCGCCAAATTTCTTTTTGATTTCAAGCAGTTCTTCTCTGACAATGTTAAGTTGCATTCTTTTGCTTGCAACAATTTCTTTTAAATGTGCAATTTTTATTTGCAAATCATCAAATTCTTCTTCAAGTTTTTTTACTTCAAGATTAGTAAGTCTTGCAAGTCTCATATCCAAAATTGCTTGAGCTTGTGCTTCAGAAAGTATAAATCTTGACTTAAGATTTTGTTTTGCTTCAAAAACACTTGAAGAGCTTTTAATTATGGCAATAACTTCATCAATATTTTTAATTGCGATGATAAGTCCTTGAATGATATGAGCTCTTGTTGTTGCTTCGTTCAAATCGAATTTGCTACGAGAAAGGACAACACCTCTTTGAAATTCTGTGTAATAAGAAATGAGCTCAATTAATCCCATCTGTCTTGGCTTTCCATCAGCAATTGCAACCATATTGATTGCAAAAGAAGTTTGCAAACCCGTGTACTTAAGCAAGCTTTCAACAACTGCTTTAACATCACATTCTTTTTTAAGCCTAATAACCGCTCTCATTCCGTTGCGATCAGATTCATCACGAATTTCTTGAATTTGAGAAAGTGCACCCTTGCCCTCTTGTTCAAGTTCTGCAATTTTTTGAAGAAGTTGAGCCTTGTTTGTTTGATAAGGCATTTCTGTTATAACAATGCAAAGCTTATCACCTTGATTTTCAATGTGAAAATTTGCTCTTTCAACAATTCTACCCTTTCCTGTTCTATATGCTTGTTCAAGTTCTTCACCTGCAATAATTGTTCCACCTGTAGGAAAATCTGGTGCAGGAATAATTCTCATCATAGATTCAAGGGTAATGTCAGGATTTGCGATATACGAAACTACACCATCAATCACTTCTGAGAGATTGTGAGTAGGAATGTTTGTTGCAACACCAACTGCAATACCATTTGCACCATTAACTAGAAGATTTGGGAATTTTGCTGGCAAAAGCATAGGTTCTTTGATGGTATCATCAAAATTCAATTGCCAAGGAACAGTATTTTTTTCTAAATCTCTTAAAATTTCCATGGCAAGTGGTGTCAATTTTGCTTCTGTATATCTCATAGCCGCCGCCGAGTCGCCATCAATTGAACCAAAGTTACCATGTCCGTGAACAAGAGTTGCACCCATGTTGTAATCTTGTGCCATTCTTACCATTGCATCGTAAACACTGCTGTCGCCATGTGGGTGATATTTACCCATGCAATCACCAACAATACGAGCTGATTTACGAAATGCCTTGTCTGGTTCAAGATTAAGTTCAAGCATTGTGAAAAGTATACGCCTTTGAACGGGTTTAAGTCCATCTTCAACTCTTGGGAGAGCTCTCTCCATAACAACATGTTCTGTGTATGGAATCATTGATTCATGAAGAACTTGTTCAAGGCTTTTTATTGCGATACCATATTTAATTTCAATCTTATCTGAAAATCTTTGTTTTTTAGGCTCAGTTGAAACTTTGTTTTCTTCTTTAGAAATAAAAACTTTTTCGCTTTCATTTTTTTCAGCAAAAACATCGCCAGAAATTTGCTCAGCTTTTGGCTTAGAAATCTTTGGCTTTGGAATAGACTTGCCAGTTTCAAGTTCTTCAAGAGTTTTATGATCTTTAATCATATTTGAAGTTTCTTTGATTGTTTGATCAATTTGTCTTCTCAAGTCTTCAATAGAAAATTGAGTTGGCAATTCTTTCTCTTGCTTTGTCTTTTTTTCGTTGTCGTGATTGTCCATCAGTTTCTCCTACTAAAAAATTTATTATGCGTTTTCTTCAAATTTTATTTTTTCAAGAAAGTCATCTTTTCTATTGAAATTTGCGTGCTGGGAAATATATTCTTTTCTTGAGTCAATATCATCACCCATAAGAGTTGTAATCATTCTTTCAGCATCAGCAGCATCATCAATTGTAACTTGAACAAGAGTGCGTTTCTGTGGATCCATGGTTGTTTCCCAAAGTTGTTCAGGATTCATTTCTCCGAGACCTTTATATCTTTGAATTGCATATCCCTTACCAATTTTTTGTATTGCTTCAGGAAGTTCAGCATCTGAATATACATATAAAACAGTATCTTTTCGATAAACCTTGTAAAGTGGTGGCAAACCAATGTAAACATGTCCAGAATTAATTAATTCACGCATGTATCTAAAGAAAAATGTTAAAAGTATTGCCCTGATATGTGCTCCATCTTGATCGGCATCGGACAAAATAATAATTTTATCATATCTAAGATAACTTGCATTAAAGTCTTCACCAATGCTTGTTTCTAGAGCTGAAATAATTGTTCTTATTTCTTCATTTGCAAGCACTTGATCCAATCTTTTTTTCTCAGCATTAAGAGGTTTACCTTTGAGTGGAAGAATTGCTTGAAAAGTTCTGTCCCTTGCCTGTTTTGCACTTCCACCCGCACTATCTCCCTCAACAATAAACATTTCGCATAGTTCACTTTTTCTACTTGAACAAGCCGACAATTTTCCAACAAGATTATAATTGTCAACACTGTTTCTTTGTCGAGCCAAGTCTTTTGCTTTTTTGGAAGCTTCACGAACTTTTGCAGCACCCTTTGCTTTTGTAATGATTGATTCAATAATTTTTGTTTTGTCTTTGCCATCTAAAAATTTAGCAAGTGCAACTGACACAATGTTTTCAACTTCAATTTTTGCTTCAGGATTTCCAAGCTTTGTTTTTGTTTGACCTTCAAATTGACATTCTTGCATTTTAATTGACAGGACAAGAGTGATACCTTCCCTAAAATCCTCACCTAAAAGATTATCTTCTTTATCTTTAAGTAATCCAAGTTTTCTGGCAACATCATTAAACACTTTTGTCAAAGCGGATTTTAATCCTGTTTCATGTGTTCCACCCTCTGTTGTTGGAATGTTGTTAACATATGAAAAAATGTTTTCAGTAAATGAATCAGTGTGTTGAAAAGCAAGTTCAAGTAGAAGCCTTTGAGATTGTCCACTCACAAAAACAACTGGTTCATACATTTTGTTTTTGCCTTCGTTTAAGTAAGCAGTGAAATCAGCAATTCCACCTTTATAATAATAATCAATTCTTTGATTATTTTTTTCATCAATAAAAATGAGGTTGATGCCTTTGTTTAAAAATGCAAGTTCTTTAAGGCGTCTTGAAATGATATCAAAAGAAAATTCTGCATCTTTAAAAACTCGTTCATCAGGCATAAATCTTACAATTGTTCCAGTCGTGGTGCTTGTTCCAATTTCTTCTAGCGGAGATTTTGGAATTCCACTGTGAATTTTACCCTTAGAATCTTCAGTGCTTTCAAATTCCATGAAATATTTTTTACCATTTCTTAAAACTGTAACTTTAAGCCAACTAGAAAGTGCATTGGCGACCGAAGCACCAACACCATGTAAACCACCTGAAAAATTGTAATTTCCGTTATCAAATTTTCCACCTGCGTGAAGCTTTGTAAAAACAACTTCAACACCAGATTTTTTAAGAACTGGGTGAATATCAACAGGAATTCCCCTGCCATTATCTTCAACACTAGCACTTCCATCTGAGTGAAGTGTAATAGTTATTTTATCACCAAAGCCATTTGAAATTTCATCGATTGAATTATCAACAATTTCCCAAAGCAAATGGTGCATGCCCTTTTGTCCAGTTGTTCCAATATACATTCCGGGACGCAAACGAACAGCATCTAGTCCTTCAAGTATCACAATGTCTTTTGAGTCGTATGATTTTGGCATTATTTTCTCCTATACATGTTGAAATCTTATAATTAATTTTTTGTTAATCATAACACTAATGAGCTTTAATTGATTCTTTAAATTTTAACATATTGCCCCAATTTGTCAACCACGGACAAAAATTGATTTATTTTTATGCTATAAATGCATTAACAATTCATTTTTGCATAGCATAACAAGAGAGGCAAAAAAATGAAAAATATTGTTTTAACAGGCGGAGGAACAGCAGGACATATAATGCCAAACATTGCTCTTTTACCATATTTAAACAAAGAATATAATGTTTTTTACATTGGAACAAACGGCATGGAAAAAGAACTTGTTAAAAAAACAACTAACATTCCTTTTTATGAAATTACTTCAGCTAAACTAGAAAGAAGATTATCTTTAAAAAACTTGTTAATACCTTTTAAATTGCTTAAAGGTATTTTCCAAGCAAGAAAAATTTTAAAAAGTATCAAACCTGCTTGTGTTTTTTCTAAAGGCGGTTTTGTTGCTGTGCCAGTTGTAATTGCTTCTAAAATGTTAAAAATACCAGTCGTAAGCCATGAATCAGATTATTCTTTGGGGCTTGCTAACAAAATTTGTTTAAAGTTTTCTTCATGTCTTTGCACAAGCTTCAAGCAAACTGCCCTTTCAACTTCAAAAGGTGTTTACACAGGTTCACCAATAAGGCAATCTTTGTTTAAAGGAAGCCTTGATAAAGCAGAAAAAGAATGTGGATTTAAAAACAAAAAGCCTGTCATTTTGGTTTTTGGCGGAAGCCTTGGAGCAAAGGCAATTAACAATTCTCTTCGTGAAGCTTTACCAAATATAATTAAAAAATACAATATCATTCATATAACAGGAAAAGGCAATATTGATGAAAAAATAAGCAAAGATTCAGTTTATCAAATTGAATTCACAAATCACATTGAAGATTTTTTTGCATATGCAAATATTGTTGTTTGTCGAAGTGGTTCAAATGCAATCTTTGAGCTTTTAGCACTTAAAAAACCCATGCTACTCATTCCACTTTCAAAAGCATCATCACGAGGCGATCAAATTGAAAATGCTGAAGATTTTAAAAAACATAACTATGCTCATGTTTTGCCACAAGAAAATTTAACATCAAAAACACTAGTCGAAAAAATTGAAGAGCTGTTTAAAAACAAAGACTCTCTGATTCTTTCAATGCAAAATGCTTCCAAAACAAGTGGTTGTGAAAATATTCTCAAAGAGATAAAAAAATGGTCAAAATAATTAAATGAAAAAAATAAGGGTAAAAAAAAAGAAAAAAGTATAATTTATATAAGATAATTTTTTAAAATTTAAAAAATTATATATTTAAAACTTGGTATAAATCAAAAAATGAAGAAAAGATGTGTCGGTTTCAGCAAGAAGTTCTTGCATGGTTTTGCTTGACTTTGGATTCAATGTTTGAAAAACACCTTCATTTTCTGAATGCAAAACTTGATAATGACCACCAGAAAAAGAAAGAGAACAAAAAATTGAAGCATTTGAAGTTGATGCAAAAGAATTAAATTCACTTTTGTTAAAGGTTATCGACGCATCAATGCCTTTACTTCTTAAATAGAAAACCATTGAAACTGGATTTGTACCTAAATATCCAAAAGCATTTTGACCATACAAATCCATTTGTTTAATTATATTTGGCAAGGTTTCGGTTTTGTTAGCAAGTTTCAAAACATTGTACAAAGCTATTGACCCACAACCATTTGTGTCAAATGAAGAAAAACCAAATTTAAAATTTGTAAGCTCTGATTGTTCATTAATGAAACCATTTTCATCAAAATATCCAAAGTTTTCAAAGGCTTTTTGGTTTGTAGAATAATTTAAAAATGACAAAGCTGTAGAGACCAAAACTGAACTTATAATTAAAAAAATTATAAATCCAAATAAAAATTTAGCAAAGCTGCCCTTTTTCTTAGCATTTTTTCTCATATAAGGTAGTTTATCATAAAACTAACAAATTAAGCAAATGTTATATTAATTTTAATAAATAAAGCATCAAAATAAATGTTTAATTATTTCTTCTACAACAGAATTCTTAATTAAAAACAAAACATTTTTCAGCTGAAGGCAAACCATATCCTTCTTCCATTTTTGAAAAAACTATTGGAGAAGCACTTGAAGTTATTATTCTTTTAACGCCATCTGGTGGTAAATTGGGATTTTTTTCCAGAAGCAAACAAGCAAGCCCAGCAACCATAGGAGTGGCAATACTTGTTCCACTACTTTGTGAATAAGGAATTTTTTTATCAAGTGAACAACTATTGATATTTACTGCTGGAGCAATAACATCTGGTTTCATTCTTCCAAATGCAGGACCACGAGAAGAAAAATCAGCAATCTTTGGTGTTTTATTTGAACTTCTGCCATCATCAAGACCACCGACTGAAATAATTTTTCTGCTAACAGCTGGAGATTTTACAGTTCCAAAATTTGGACCACTATTCCCAGCGGCAGCAACAACGCAAACACCATCATTCCAAAGAGATTCAGCCCCTTGCATAATTGGATCAAGAACACCAATTGGCTCGCTACCAAAACTCATACAAACAACTTTTATTCCACAAGTAACATGGTTGTTATAAACCCATTCCATTGCCTGCAAAATTCGCATTGCACCAGTTTCCCCTTTGTTGTCTAGTGCTTTTATTGAAAAAATGTTGCTTAATGGGGCAATTCCACAAAATCTTCCATTTGATCTAAGTCCTGAACCACTTCCAGCCCCTGCCACACTTGTTCCATGCCCGTTGTCATCATAAGCATTTTTTCTTCCATGAACAAGATCAACAAAACCACTTATTCTGTTGCAAGCAAGCGTAAAATCCAAATGTGGCGAAATTCCAGTGTCAATATAACAAATTCCAACATTTTTCCCAAGGACACCAGCAGAATGCAATGTGTCAACTCTCAGAATTTTTTTGCTTTTTTCCATAAGAGAAGTTACTTTTGCTTCACTAGAAACATAATCAATATAGGAACAATTTGCCAAATTGATTAATGAGTCTTTGTTTACTCTAACACCAAACGCAGAAATAAAATGAAAATATTTAACAATTTCTATTTCATTTTTTTGCATCAAAAACCGTTTTGCAAAACCATAATTTTTTGCAAAAACGATGCAATCAATTTTTTTTTCTTCACTTAAATCCATTGCAATTGTTGAAAGCAAAATTGAATCAAGTTTGTCAAAAACACTCACTTAATTCTCCCAAGCAAATCTTCCATCATTGATATTTGCTCTTTCGAAAGAAAAGGCGACAAAGATGATATTGTTTGCTCAATTCGCTTTGGATCAAAAGTTCCATTCTTTTTGCTTTTTTGAACTTCAGCAACAAGTTCTTGAAGAAGCTGATTTTTGTCCATTCCAGAATATTTTTCATAAGATTTTTGAGAATAATCTTCTGACTCTGAATTTGGTGTCTTTGTGTTTTCATTTGCTCTTGTGTTGTTAAAAAGAGTCCTTTTCTCCTTATCAAACGAATTAGAGGTATTATTGTTACCTCCAAAAAAGTTTCTTTTCATAATCACTCCTTTTACTGCATGGAATATATATGTTAAGTCATGCTTTCAAAGTGCATGAAAAAGGAGTGTCATGTCAGAAAATAAAAATTTATATTCTTCTAGCAGTTCTTTTCCTGAAGATTTGATTTTTGATTCAAAAAGTAGCACATACAAAGCAAATGACAAAACTCAAACAAATTCTTCTAGTTTTTCTAACAATGAAAGTAGCGAAAAACAATTCCAAGAAAATTCACAGCAAAATTTAAACCAACAAAATTTTAATCAGCAAAATCAACAAAACAATAATACAGGCGGACTTTTAGGTGCATTAGGTGGAAGCGGGCTTCTTGGTGGACTTGGTGGCGGACAAGGAGGTGGTGGGCTTGCGTCTATGCTTCCTTTGCTTGGCGGGCTTATGTCAAAAGGTGGAGGTGGCAATCCACTTCTTTCATCACTCCTAGGTGGCAAGTCAAATCCTGCAGATTTAATGTCTTCAATGTTAGCTAAAAAAACTGCTCCAAAAAAGGAAGAAGTGCAGGCTTCTCCCCTTCCTAACTCAAAAATAAATTTAGACAGAGCAAAATCAGTTTCTGACTACTACAATCAAAAAAAATAATTTTTTTCTTTTAGTTTTATTTTTTCTATTTAATTTCTGAAAGATTATGTCTTTTTGAATCTTTGTTCAAAATAAATTTTGATTCATAATCAATAACTTTTTTAATAAATTCATAATCTTTATCATTTTCGTTTGTTAAAAGAGAACTAGCCGTGATTAAATCTTTTGCAATATCAAACTTTTCGACTTGTCTTGCCAAATCACTTAATTGCATCAACTGGGTTCTTCTATTCTTAAGAATTTCTTTGAAGTAAAGATCAATAGCTTCATTTTTAAGTTTATTTGATTTTTCTTTGTCGTCTTCACAAGCCCAACTTGCTCCAATTAACATTTTGAATTCATCAAGAAACTGAGAATTGTTATGAAATTGCTTTGCCATAATTAAATATTTTCTAACAGCATTGTTACTTTCATTTTTAAATATAGATTCAAAATTGTTAATCCATTTTTCTTTTTTGTACATTTCATAATAATAACTTTGTTCAACTAATTTGCTTATATCATAGCTACAATAATGACATTCTGGGCATTCTTGAATCAAAGATCCATCAGACAACAAACTTTGTGGTTCTCTTAAATCAAAATCTGACTTTCCTTGATTACTAAAAGACACAACTTGATTATAAAAATTTTCTTTGCCACAAATAGCACATATTTTTTTTACTTTTTCAACTTTCATTTTATCTCCTTTGTAAGCTTTTTTATTATATATTAATTTTTTAAAAAAGAAAAACACATTTCTGATAAAAATATATTATCCATAGAAAAAATAAGAAACACTTTTAAAGTGCAGTAAAATATGCAAAGAAACAAATAATGATAATTGATTAAATCAAAATAAATTAATAATTAATTTTGTATTGCGAATTTACTTAAAATTATTTTATATCAAAAATTTTTAAGAATATAATAAAAAAAAGATTTGAAAAATTTGTCTATTGAATTCATGAAGATAAAATGATACAATTTACGAGAAAATTAGGAAACTAATTAATTTAGGAGTATTTTTAATGGATCTATTAACAACCTACAAAACGGCTTATGGCAAAACTCAACCTTTTGAAGAAAAAAAAAGAAATGCTGCTAATTTTTTCTTTTCATGCGTTCTCATGCGTATGCAAGATGTTATAAATTGTCCAGAAAATGAATTTGGTGCTGAAGACATATCTGGAATTGACATGCTCCTGTTTTTCATAAATTCAATGAAACTTAAAATCGATGATTTATACACATTAATGAAACAAAATAGTTCATTAAATAATGAAGATATAGACAGCCTGTTATACATAAATTTTTCAGAACACAAACTTTTTTCACTTTTTAATGAACTTAAAAAAAATTATCCTTCACTAATAGATAGTTCAATTAAATTAAGAAATGAAAAGCTAACTAATCGCAATGAAGGAAATGTCAGTTATTCATCATTTTTCTATGTATTTGTTACAACTGAACTATTAAGTGAGCTTGCAAAAGACAAAGGAAAAGTGATTGTAAATAAGCAAGTAAAAGCTTTTAAAAAATTTCTGAATGAAGTGAGTGCTCTTGGTAATATTCAATGCGATGTAAACATATATACTTCAAATAAATTTGGAAAAATTGAATCATTTAAAAAACATAGTTTTTGGAAAAAACTTTACACTGATATGATAAATGAATCAACTAGCATTTTTGTTAAATCTGGTGTTCAAAACTATAATAACAGAGTTTTAACAAAACAAGGCTCAATAAATAGTAACACTCAACATAAAGCAATTAAACAAAATGTTGATTTTAGCAAACTAGATAAGCTTGGTGACTTTGTGATTGGTCAAAATGAAGCCGTTGAAAAAGTTAAAAATAGATTACTAGGCTCATATTTTGGATTTAATGATGAAACCAGACCAATAGCTTCATTTCTATTCACAGGTCCAACAGGGGTTGGAAAAACTGAAACTGCCAAAGCAGTTGCAGACATTTGTTATGGAGGCAAATTTTTGGTGCTAGACATGACAACTTTCAAAACCAAAGAAGATGTATCAAGGCTTCTTGGAGCGTCACCTAACTATGTTGGCTATGGGGATAAAATTGAATTTTGTGATTTCATATCAAATAATCCAGTTAGCGTTGTTTTGTTTGAAGAAATTGATAAATGCCACAAAGAATGCCTTGATCTTTTAATGAGAATGCTTGATGAAGGAGAATTCATTGATGCAAAAGGCAAAAAGATTTCTCTAAAAAATACTGTGATTTTTTGCACAACAAATTTGTCTGAATATGTTTCGAAAAACAATATCGAACAATCTGTTGAAGAAAAGATTTCTGGAAACGACGGACTTAGAAAAGAAATCATTGGAAGATTTGATGAGGTTATTGAGTATAAGCATTTATCAAAAGATAATTTAATTAAAATAGCAAAAAAATTTGTTGATAAAAAGAAATCAAACTTTGAAATAAATAATGAAGAACAAAACTTGAAGCTAAATTATGACAATACTTTGCTTGAGAAAATTGTTAAAGAAGCAAACACGGATTTATTAGGTGCAAGAGATCTTAAAAAATCTATGCAAAAATGTTTTGTACAACCAGTAATTGATATTCTTCTTAAAAACAAGAATCTATCTGATTCAAATATACTTGTAAACAATACGGGTGCAGAAATATTAAATCCTACAATCAAAAACGAAAATAATTTCAATAAAAGCCAAACAAAAGACACTCAAAAAAGTTTGTAAATTACAAACTTTTTTTATGTTTAATATCAAACATACTAAGCAAACTTTATATAATTAAAAATTAGTTTATTTATCTGAAATTAGTATTTATAAAATTAGTATTTTAATATTTTTAGTGTCTATCTTTTTTAAATTTACATTATTTCTTTCAATTATGGTAAAAATCGGAAAAAAATCAAAATGGTTTCATAAATAATCAGAGATTATTATTAGTCCAAATTTTGATAATAAAATCAAAAGTAATACTTAATTTTGAAATAGAATCAATTTTTTCTATATCTTCTTTTTTTGTTGTATAGAAATATGGAGTCATTGAAAACAGCTCTTTTAATTCTTCACCTGAAAGAATTTTTTCATAAGTTACTTCTTCTTGCATAACTAAATCAAAATTCAATTTTTTGTCATCTAAATTTTCTAGAAGATTTTCACCATACAAAATTTCTTTTAGTTCAATCAAATGTTTTTTTCCAGGGATTACTTCAATAATTTTTCCATTTTCTTTTAAAATTCTTTTGAATTCTTCTTCTGGTTTTGGAGCAAATATATTTAAAATACAATCAACTGAATTATTTGTCAGTGGCATATCAAAAATTGATGCAACAGAAAAATCAATATTTAAGCAATTTTTTGAAGCTTTTAAGATTGCATCTTTTGAAATATCAAAGCCAATTAAATTTTTGAATTCTTTTGATAGAAATTTTAAATAGTAAGCAGGACCACAACCAGCATCGACAATGATAGAATCACTTGAATTATATTTTCTAGATAGAATCAAAATTTGATTTGCAAGTTCATAAAAAAAGCCCTTATTTAAAAAGTGTTGTCTAGCTTCAACCATAACTTTGTCATCACCGGGATTTTTACTCTTTTTTTTGATAATGTTTAGCAAGTTGACATATCTTTCTTTTGAAAAATCAAAACAATGGTTATTTTCACATATTAAAGATTTTTCAGTTTCATGAAAAGATTTTTGACAAATTGGGCATCTAAATATATTTAGCAATTTCATATACATATTATATTTTCAAAAGCATATTTCGTCAATTTAAAAAGAAAGATTGTTTTCACAATCTTTCTTAAATTTTATTTCATTAAAGGAAAAAGCACAACATCACGGATTGAAGGTTGGTTAAACATGATTGTAACAAGTCTGTCGATTCCAAATCCGAGTCCGCTGATTGGTGGCATACCATGCTCCATAGCAAGCACAAAGTCAGTGTCAAATTCCATTGCTTCATCATCACCTTGAGATTTAGCTGCTGCTTGTTCTTCAAGTGTTTGTCGTTGGATTATTGGGTCAACAAGTTCACTATATGCCTTACACATTTCAATTCCATCTGCAAGAACTTGAAACATTTCAATAAGTTTTGAATTACCATCTTTTCTTCTTGCCAAAGGTACAAGGCAAGCAGGATAGTTGTAAAGAACTGTTGGTTGTTCAATCTTTTCACGGATTAACTTTTTGTACATCAAATCAATCACACCACCAACTGTTTTAATTCCAGTAAAATCTGAGCTTTTAAACAAACCAGTTGATTCAACTTTTGCAACAAGGTCATCTTTTTTGTCATATACAAGGAAATCAAATCCAAGTTCCTTTTTAAGAGTTTCAGTGTAATCAATTCGTGGCAACTCTCCACCAAAATCAAGTGTTTTGCCTTGAAATTCAACCTTTGTTGTTCCAAGGACTTCAGTTAATAGATTTTGAATAAATGATGTATAAAACTTTATATTATCTTCGTAGTTCCAATATGAAGCATACCATTCAACCATTGTAAATTCTTGAAGGTGTTGAGTGTCCATGCCTTCATTTCTAAAGCATTTTGCAACTTCAAAAACCCTATCATATCCAGCTGCAATAACTTGCTTAAGATAAACTTCTGGAGCAATTCTAAGATTGCACATTTTGTTTAAAGCATTGTGTTTTGTGAAAAAAGGCTTTGCACTTGCACCACAGCAAGCACTTTGCAATATTGGAGTTTCAACTTCAATAAATCCATTTTTCTCAAGAAATCTTCGAATAAAAGAAATAACCTTGCTTCGTCCAAGAAGAACTTTGCGAGAATCTTCATTCATAATTAAATCCAAATATCTTTGACGATATTTTGCTTCAATGTCTGTTAATCCATGAAATTTTTCAGGAAGTGGACGCATTGCCTTTGACAAAAGTTGATACTTATGTGTTCTAACAGTAAGTTCACCTGTGTGTGTTAAATATAATTCACCAGTGATACCTATAAAATCACCGACATCAACCATTTTTTTGTAAAAATTGAAATCATCTTCAGAAATTTCGTTTCTTCCAATAGAAATTTGAATTTTTGCACTTACATCTTGAATTGCAAGGAAAGACAACTTTCCCATTACTCTTTTAAAAACAATTCTTCCTGCAATAGAAACAATTGAACTTGGTTCAAGTTTTCTTGCTTCTTCAATTGTGTGTGTTCTTTCAAATTTTTCTTGATAAACTGGATTTCCTGAAGCTTTAAGTTCCATTATTTTAGCTTTTCTAACTTCTAGTTCAGCCCCTAAGTTTTCAGTTGAATTTGCTATTGTTTGTTCCATCTTTTCCCCTTTTTTTCTTGATGAAGAATAGCATAGCACATATAAAATGTCAAATAAATTGCCTTTTTCTATCAATATTTGAAGTTTTAATGTAATTATGCTGATAATAAAATAAAAATAGTTGTAAAACCCACATATATTTGGTAACATATTGAAATAAAAATGGAGCAATAATGAATACGGCAAAAAATACAATTTTAAATAACAAAATGATTGAGTCTGGTGACATAATTGGTGTTGGAGTAAGTGGCGGAAGTGATTCCATGTCATTATTACATTTTCTTGTTGCTTTGCAAGAAGAATTAGACTTTGAAGTGGTAGCAATTCATGTTGACCACTCTATTCGTGAAAATAGTTCAAGTGATGCTTTTTTTGTCCAAGATTATTGTAAAGAACATAAAATTCGTTTTTACAAATTTAGAATTGATGTTCCAAAATATGCAAAAGAAAAAAATGAAAGCATAGAAACCGCAGCAAGAGAATGTCGCTATAATGTTTTTAATAGCTTAATTGAAAAAGGTGTAATTTCAAAAATTGCTTTAGCTCACCACATGAGTGATCAAGCTGAAACAATACTTTTACACATATTTAGAGGTAGTGGCGTTACAGGTGCAAAAGGCATGAGTTTAGTAAAAAATGAATATACAATTCGCCCATTACTTGAAACCTCAAAGCAAGAAATTATGGAATATATTGCTAACAATGACATTCCGTTTGTAACAGATGAAACGAACAAAGATAGCACATATGCCCGCAACTTTATTCGTAATGAAATTTTGCCTTTAATAAAAACAAAATGGCCTAACATTGAAAATTCTATTGTTAGTTTTGGTAAAACTTGTGCAGAAGACAGTGATTACATTAAAAAGCAAACAAATACTGACGCATTTATTGTTAATGAGAAAAGTGTAAAAATTCCATTAAATTGTTTTTTGATGCACCCTTCAATTGTTTCAAAAACAATTTTTACTGCATTTGAAATTTTAGGTATTGAAAAAGATATTGAAAGAAGACACATAGATTTAATAAAAGACTTGTATGAAAATGGTGAGAATGGAAAAAGGATTTCCTTACCTTTTAGCATTCAAGCATACAAAGAATATGATTATATAACAATTGCAAACAATCAAAAACCTGCTAGCATAAATAAGTGGGAATTTAAAGTTGGCACTTTTGAAGCTGAAAATTTTGGAAATGTTACAGTCAAAAAAACTAAAGACTTTAGTCCAAAAGAAGATTCGCTTATTCTTGACTACAGAAAAATTCCAAGCGATGCTCTTTGGAGAATAAGACAAAATGGTGACATATTCAATCGTTTTGGCGGCGGAACAAAGAAACTTAAAGAATATTTTATTGATCAAAAAATTCCACAAAGAATCCGCTCTTACATTCCAGTTTTAGCAAGTGGAAACAAAATTTTAGTTGTTGCTGGAAAAGAAATTTCTGAAGATGTAAAAATCACTTCAGAAACAACACAAGCAATCAGAATCTCTGTAAAAATCCAAGATTAATAATGATAAAAAGGAGATATAACATATCTCCTTTTATTAAACATTATTTTTAATCTAATTAAATAAAGAAAAATTACAGAATTTAGATTAAAGAAAAAAAATATAATTTATTTTTAATAATACCTTATATTAAATACTTTTTAAAAAAAGTCTTAATTTAGTTTCAGCCTTTAGTTTTACACTTTGCTCAATATAAATTACTCCCCCACTCTTCTCTTTTAAAGTAAATAAGTATAAAAACTTACATTTTTAAGAATAATTATTTTAATGATTTTTTCTATTAATATATGGAGTCCAAAAGAATTTAATTTTTATAATTATCCTAAAGACTAAAAATATTGAGTTTTAAAAAAAAACAGGTAGAATTTAGTTCAACCGTTCTCTTTATCTCATTCTTATTTTAGTTGCTATTTAATTTTAAAATGCGAAGATAAAACAAGATTGAATTAGTGAAGTGTTTAGTAAAATAAAACAAAATAAATACATATTTACAAAATTTACCATAACTCTTCACTCTTCACCATTTACTTTTCACTATTAACTCTTCACTCTTCATTATTAACTTTTCACTATTTACTATTCACTATTCACTAAAATACGGAGTTCAAAAAAATCTGCACGAACTAATGTTCGGGCAAAAGATTTTTTGAACGAACCCCTTAATAGGAGAAGGGAGCTCAAGAGGAAAAGGGAGCTCAAGAGGAGAACCGAAAAAATAGCAGTTAGCGAAGCAAAGCTTTGCGTGTCTGCGTCATTTTTTTGGTGCTACCCCAGTTATATTCACTATTCACTTTTCACTCTTCACTAAAATATGGAGTTCAAAAAAACAGTCTGAATTTAGTTCAGCCGTAACTTTTTTAGACGATAACTTATTTAAGAAAGGGAGTGGGAGAGAAACCCAAAAAAGCAAGTTAGTAAAATTTATTTGCGTACCTGCTAATTTTTTGTTGTATCCCAGTTATATTCACTATTCACTTTTCACTATTAACTAAAATATGGAGTTAAAAAAACTGCACGAACTAATGTTCGGGCAAAAGATTTTTTGAACGAACACTTATGCAGGAAAGGGAGCTCAA
>Ga0172378_10000035_pt1 | contig 90220 bp, 83 predicted proteins | sample GrowelOW332metaG_FD_119755 | JGI IMG/M metagenome (GOLD analysis project Ga0172378, IMG submission 119755) | Groundwater microbial communities from an aquifer near a municipal landfill in Southern Ontario, Canada - Pumphouse #3_1 metaG | ecosystem: Environmental > Aquatic > Deep subsurface >... | reverse complement strand
CAACATATCAGTGCGGTTGAGTTACAAGTCAAGCATGTGACACAACTCAAAAATCATGCCCCATTTTTAAATTCAATTCTCTGTGATTCATTTTTAAATTTAAATTCAAACAGCTTTAGCCAAAAATTTAGCGCCGTGCTGTGTATAGATGCTGCCTACCATGTCAATTTAAATTCATTTTTAAACGCAGTGACTCAAGTCATGCAAGCAGAGGGGCGTTTGGCGTTTCATACCCTAATGTTGAGTGAGGATTTTTTAAATTTAAAAGCCTGGCAACAGAAAAAATATGCAGCTTTGCTCAAAGCAGCCGATGTGAATTTAAAAGATATAATGACTCAAAATGAACTTCACAGCACCATCATGCAGCATGGTTTTCGAGAGGTTTTGATCCATGATTTAAGTGAGCGCGTATTGCTAGGGTTTGCAGATTACATCCAAGGTGCTAATTTAGCTTTACAAGGCTTAGATGGATTTAAAATTGCCATGACAGCCAAGATGTGCCGTAAATTATGGCAAGATGGTTTAGTGCGTTATGTGGCAGTGGCTGCGTTTTGAGGCTGTAAAAACAACAAAGCCTCACTATAAAGCGAGGCTAAGTATAAGATGGTGCCGGCACACGGATTCGAACTGTGGACCTACTGATTACAAGTCAGTTGCTCTACCAACTGAGCTATGCCGGCATCTTGATGTGGCATTTTACAGAAATTTGGCGCGTATGCAAGCCAAAAAACAACCAATTAAATCAAATCTTTAAAAAAACTCAGTTTCTAATACAAAGAAACTGAGTTGTGTTGATTTTTTATACTTTAAAATGACTTGTTACGTAAAATTTGATCTAAATCGTGTGCACATTCTTCTAAGGTGAGTGCCATATCAATTTGCATTTGTGGTTTTAGCTCATTGGCTAATTTTCTCCATTGTTCAATCAAGCGAGATGCTTTTTGGATTTTATGTTTATTGACATCTTTGGCAATGGTTGGGGCATATCCGCCACGTTTAGCATTTTTTATTTGTTTTGCATAGTTTGTGCTGGTATTCATTGCAGCTCCTATCACATTTGTTTTTGTATGCTGGCCTGAGCCAATTTGATTGTGGTTTAAGATTGTTGCAGTGATATGAATTAATTGGTCTTTTAAGTGTGCAAACTCGCTATGGTTTTTTAAACTATGATGCAGACTTTGTGCCAAGGCTTGAGTTTCGGTTTTAATCATTCTTAGCGACAGACTACGACGTAATAGAACTATTTAAAAGAATTGAGACTGTCCATAATTTACAAAACCGAGATAATTCATCACACAATTAAATGAAGCAATTATGACAAAAGACAACGCTCAAAAAATGCAATTTGGTCGCTTTCATGAGTTTCCTGTGGGTACCATTTTTCAGGGTAGAAAACTTTTAAAAAAACATGGTTTACATTTTCATATTCAAAATGGAATTAGTTATACCGTAGATGATGCAGCAGATGCGATTGTATTATCTGGTGGTTATATCGATGATGAAGATCGAGGCGATAACATTATATATACGGGTATGGGAGGGCGTAGTACAGATGGTCGTTGCCAAATCGAAGATCAAACCTTTACTAAAGGGAATCTGGCCCTGGTCCTAAATCATGAACAGAACATCCCTGTACGTGTATTTAGTCATGTGGAGCGAACCAGCAGTGATTATGTATACCGTGGTCTTTATGAGGTTAGTCGTTATTGGTCAACTCAAGGTCAAGACAGTTTTCAGATCTGTCGATATCAATTGACTAAGATAGATGAATTGGCTTTTGTTCATCCGCAGCATATTCATGTAGCTGTAAATGATCTAGACAATGATCAGATTGCACTTCCTACAAAAAGAAGAACAACAAGTCACTCATTTATTGTGCGTGATATTAAACAAACCAGAAAGGTCAAGGATTTGTACCAGTATTCTTGTCAAATATGTGGACTTCACATTGAAAATTTTAGAGGCAAGAAGCATGCAGATGGTGCGCATATCCGAGGCTTAGGGGTACCGCATCATGGTCCAGACCAAGCCAATAACATTCTTTGTTTATGTCCTAATCATCATAAGATGTTTGATTTTGGTTCTATTGTTATAAGAAGTGATCTAAAAGTGATTGATCTGCTGTCTGGCAAAGAAACGGACTACTGCCTAGATATCAAAGACGAGCATCAATTAGATCGAGCACAACTTAAGTATCATTATGATTTCTTTACGGCATTGAAAAGTGATTATTTAGACGAAATTGCATAAAGCATAAAAAATCCCCAAACCTTTCGATTTGGGGATTTTAAAATTCTGGCGGTGAGAGAGGGATTCGAACCCTCGATACGCTATAAACGTATACACACTTTCCAGGCGTGCTCCTTCAGCCACTCGGACACCTCACCATGCGCGGTGGATAATACCCAAAAAGCAGCACGCTGCCAAGCGAATAACAATTGATTTAGAGAAAAACTTAAGGGGTAGTGCTATGATTTGGAAAAATAGTCTGTAAAACGAAGACATAATATGCAAAGTACTGCAAAAAAAGCTGCGCTACCGGTCATTACCTTGGCTGCGCTTGGCGTGGTGTTTGGCGATATTGGTACCAGTCCACTGTATGCCTTAAGACAATGCTTTCAAACCGCACATCTTGCGATTACGCAAGCCAGTGTTTTGGGGATTTTATCGCTGATTTTTTGGTGCATGATGCTCACCATTAGCTTTAAGTACATCACTATTATTATGCGTGCTGATAACAATGGCGAAGGCGGTATTATGTCCTTATTGGCACTGATTTTACGTGCCACCAAAATCGGTGAAAAGAAACGGCTGTATATCATTGCTTTAGGATTTATTGGCGCATCGCTATTCTTTGGCGATGGCATTATTACCCCTGCGATTTCGGTGCTCTCTGCCATTGAGGGTCTAAGTATTGCCACCCCCATGTTTAACGATTGGTTAGAGCCACTCGCCATTGGTATTTTAGCTGGCTTATTCTTGGTACAACGGCATGGTACCGCCACCATGGGCAAGTTTTTTGGCCCTTTAACATTACTGTGGTTTGGCTCGATTGGTGTGGCAGGGCTGTGGAGTATTCTTCAAACACCACAAGTCTTGCAGATGATTAATCCGTATTGGGCGTATCATTTTGTCATGGATCAGCCCTATTTGGCCTTTTTAACCATGGGGGCGGTGATTTTAACCATGACGGGTGGTGAAGCCATCTACGCCGATATGGGACATTTTGGCCGTCTACCGATTCGTCTGGCATGGTTTATTGTGGTACTGCCATGTTTGCTGATCAATTATGCTGGACAAGGTGCTTTGTTATTGCGTGATGCCAGTGCTATTGCCAATCCATTTTATATGCTGGTGCCTGAATGGGCCTTGTATCCAATGATTGGTTTAGCCACAGCGGCTGCGGTGATTGCCTCGCAGGCAGTGATTACCGGCGTCTTTTCCATGACCAATCAGGCCATTCAACTGCGTTATTTACCACGTTTAACTGTGCATCACACATCCGATGTTGAACAAGGGCAGATTTACTTGCCGTTTATTAATTGGGTGTTGTTTATTTCGGTGGTGATTTTAATTTTACTGTTTGAAAACAGCGCCAATTTAGCCAGTGCCTACGGTGTAGCAGTGACCATGACCATGCTATGCGGTACGATTTTAATTAGTGTGCTTGCTTATAGTTATTGGAAATGGCCATTGTGGAAAGTGCTGCTGTTTGCCACGCCATTTTTATTACTCGATTTAATTTTTGTAGCGTCAACCTCAGTTAAAATCATCTCAGGTGGGTGGGTACCGATTTTAATTGGTGCAGTGGCCTATACCTTGCTTGTAACATGGAAAGATGGACGCGAGATTGTACTTAAGCGTTTGTCTAATGATGCACTACCAATGTCGTTGTTTATTCAAAGTATTGGCTATAGCAATGAAACCCAATTCGTGCCGGGTACAGCCATCTTTTTAACTGGGACGCCTGATTTAGTACCGCATGCGATGCTACATAACATTAAGCACAATAAAGTTTTGCATGAGATGAATGTGATGGTCACGGTAATTACCCGTGATATTCCTTATGTGGCGGATGACGAGCGTTTTAGCAGTGAACAAATGAACGAACGCTTCTATCGGATCACGTTATATTATGGTTTTAAAGATCAACCCAATATTCCAAAAGCGCTTGAGCAAGCCTTTGCCAGTGCCAATTTGGATTATGACTTGATGCAAATTAGTTTCTTTATTTCGCGTGATCGCTTGATTCATAGTGTCGGCGATGGCTTAGCGCCGTGGCGTGAAAAGCTATTTATTTCCATGCAACGCAATACCAGCCCAGTGAGCGATTTTTATAAAATCCCACCCAATCGTGTGGTGGAATTGGGCAGTCAAATTGTTATCTAAAGCCAAAACTTTCCTTTAAAACATCAGTGCTGCGGCACTGATTTTTTTTGCTGTACTTGCGGCAATGGGGTTGTTAAGCTTGCACTCGCTGTGGTTTTTTGATGATTAATGTTGTGCCTGTGTCTCCTCGTTCTAAATACCTCTGGCTAAAGATTTTGCTTGCCACTGTAGCAATCTTAAGCTTTAGTATTGTCCTGATTGAAGAGAGAATTTGGACATGGTGGCAGCAAGACCAGCAGCTTTGTGATGCTGCTGTGTATGCCAAGCAAGCGCCTATTTTTTACCAACAAAACATGTATCTTGATAGTTATCGTGCTTGTGGTAATCAAACTATGCTGCTGTATTCGGGTATTAGTAAAACCCCACTGTGGGTGGCGCAATATTTAAGTGCCAAGCGCCAAAATTCTAATCCCAAGCTGAATCTTCCAAACATCGCAAATTATCACCAAGCACATGTTAAAGATCATTACAGCGAAAATTATGCTTATGCAAACCTGTTATTTGCTCATTCAAGTCATCACGCATTTCAAACATGGTTGCAAGTGCCATTTCAGTCTTTAAAGCAAGCACAAAAATGGCAGAAAATTGACCAGAGTTTAGCAAGTTTAAGTCAGCATTATTATCAAGATATTTATGTGATTACAGGCACGGATTACAGCACGCTGCCTATAGAAAAAACACCTGAAAAGGTATGGTTACCACGTGGCTTGTATAAAGCGCTGTATATACCAGAAACTGGGGTGATGGGTGCGTATTATTTAGATCATCAAAAGGCCGATCCTCAGATTGAATACATGAGTATTTGTGCTTTAGAACAAAAACTCAGCATGCAATTATTTCCACAGTTAGGCGCTGAAAAAAAGCGTGATGTGTACCAACTCCCGATGCAAGCTGATCTAGATTTTGACTGGCAATATGCCTATTGGGACAGTACCAGCCAATGCGAAGCCGAGAGTTTAAAAGCGCAAGTTGCACAGCAAAAGCAAGCCTCTGAATTTGTTGCAACGCCATGGTTGGAGCGTATAAAGGCTAAGCTTTTGACATGGTTTTTTGCAGTGTTACAGTGGCTGGTGGCGCAGTTGGCTTAGGATAGCTTTTCAGACATGCTCAGCCTATACTGCTTGCTCTTTTTTGATCTGACATTGATGTTTAACATGGCAACGTTTAATTCTTTTTCTCGCATTTTATGTTTAGCACTGGCAAGTGCTGCCACATCAAGTATGGCAGCTGCCAATAGCAAGCCGACGCCTTGTTTAGATCAGTTTTATCAAGAAACTGCACCACAATTGCAGCGTGAAAGCTTAAAAAAAGACACCACGGCTTTATGTCTAAACGGTTTTAATGCCATGCATTCAGGTGTGTCTAAAACCTCTTTTTGGGTGGCAGAATATTTAACCCCTGAGCGTCTTAGTGTAAAAATCAAGCGTGAAGATCGTTTTCATGAAGAAGAGTTGGTCAAAGGTGCACGTGCAAGTTCTCAGGATTACCGCCGTTCGGGCTATGACCGTGGGCATATGGCCCCGAATGGTGATATGCCAACCAAAGCATCTCAATATGACAGTTTTTCTTTAGCCAATATGGTGCCACAAGCTACCCAGAATAATCAGGGACCTTGGCGAGACTTAGAACATGCTGTTCGTATGATGGTACAAAAACAAGAACAAGATATTTATGTGGTGAGTGGTCCAGAATATTCAGGAAAAAATATTAAGCCTATTGGCGATGGCAAAGTTTTAGTGCCCACCGCAACTTATAAAGCGATTTATGCACCACACAGTGGGGTAATTGGTGCGTATTATGTCAGTAATGATATCAACGAGCCAAAGCCACAGGTAGAACTGTTAAGTATTTGTGCGCTCGAAGAAAAAATTGGGATTAACTTATTTCCAACCTTAAAAGACAGTGAAAAACGCAAAATTTATAATTTGCCGCTCAAAGCGAGCAACGTAAAAGCCAATCAAGCGATTACCTTAAACATGACAGATACAAAGAGTCAATGTGCTGCATCCGTTGCTCAAAAAGACATTCGCGCCACGCAACAATTGTTTAAACCAAGTGCCAGTTATGAAGGAACGATGGCGGAAGTTTTGGCTAAAATTGAAGCTCAACCACAAGCGCAGCAAGCAAATGAAGCAAAGTCTGTAGAACCACAGCCACAAAGCACAGAAAGTTCAGGTCTGTTAAAAATTATTATGGAAATTGTGCAATTCTTACTACAGTTACTCAAATAAATGAGTAAAGTAGAGATAATTTCGCCGATAAGTTAAAAGAAGAGACGCGCAATGTTTAAAGCATTTCAAGACGGTACAGAATCAACCGCAATTTATGATCTGACTTTAGAAAATGATCTTGATCAGGTTAGTATTTATGGCAATTTGCAGATTCATAAAGATCAGCAAGGCTTAGCTGCGGCTAAAAAATTGCAAGCTTTATTGAATGATATTGTCACGCACCTTGAAGCTGAGGCTGATTTACCCGAAAAGCTTGAATATCCTGATGCTGATGAAGTGGAAAATCCATTTTTATAACAAAAAAGAGCACCCATCGGTGCTCTTTTTTTATGCTGTTTTATAGGCGCATTTCAATGCCTTGAGCAGCTAAATATTGTTTTGCTTCAGGAATAGTATGTTGACCAAAGTGGAAAATAGAGGCTGCCAAAACTGCATCTGCACCACCTTGAATAATACCATCAGCCAAGTGCTGAAGATTACCTACACCACCTGAGGCAATCGTTGGAATGGTCACACGGTCATTAATGGCACGCATCAGGGCTAAATCATAACCTGCTTTGGTGCCATCAGCATCCATTGAGGTAATGAGCAATTCACCTGCGCCAAAGTCGGCCATTTTAACCGCCCATTCAATGGCATCAATACCAGTTTCTTTACGACCGCCGTGGGTGAAAATTTCCCACTTGTTGTCGCCGGTTTTTTTGGCATCAATGGCAACCACAATACATTGTGCGCCAAAACGCTGAGAGGCTTCTTGTACAAATTCAGGGTTATAAATTGCCGCTGAGTTAATGCTGACTTTATCGGCACCTGCATTTAACAATAAGCGAATATCTTCAACTTTGCGTACACCGCCGCCTACGGTAAGCGGTACAAATACGCTTTCGGCCATACGTTCTACGGTACGGTAAGTGGTGTCACGGCCATTAGATGTAGCGGTAATGTCAAGGAAGGTAATTTCATCGGCACCTTGTTCGTTATAACGGCGTGCAACTTCGACAGGATCGCCCGCATCACGAATATCAAGGAACTGCACACCCTTTACAACACGACCGTTGTCCACGTCTAGGCAAGGAATAATACGTTTAGCAAGCATAATTTTTTCCAATAATTACAGCCAATTATAAAACTAACCCACCTAAGCGCTACACCTTGGCAGATTGACAGGCTATTCTAGCAAAATTGAGTAAGATTTATTGCAGGTTTTGTATGTCGGTTTATACCACTTTGACTTTACAGGAAGTTCAGGATTTTGCCGCGCCGTATGGATTAAAGGTGATTAACCTGATTCCGATTCAAGGCGGTATTCAAAATACCAACTACTTTTTGATTTGCGAAGATGATCGTCAGTTTGTATTGACCTTGTTTGAAGAGTTAGATCAACAAGCAGCAGGTGAATTAGTGCCAGTCTTAGTCAAGCTTGGTCAACAAGGTATTGCCGTTCCTGTACCCTTAATGGTTAATGGACAAGCGATTTTTAGCCTAAAAGATAAGCCTGCGCAAATTGCACCACGCTTACACGGTCAGCATCCTATGCCAGCCACTGTGGAGCAAGTGCGTCAAATTGCCAGCGCACAGGCGAATATGCATGTTGCCTTACAAGACTTTCCATTACAGCGTTCAGAAGTACGTGACCATCGTTATTGGATGCAAGTTGCACGCGAGCTCAAACCAAATTTAACACCACCTGATCAAATGTTGTTAAGTAAATTATTAGGTATGTTTGAGGCTTTAACTGCGGCATATCCTGATCGTCCGCGTGGCTTAATTCACTCAGATTTATTCCGTGATAACACCTTGTTTGTAGGCAATCAGTTGACAGGGATTTTAGATTTTTATGAAATGAATCATGACGAGTTATTGTTTGATGTGGCCATTAGCATAAATGATTTTTGTACCGAATATCCGAGCCTTGAGCTCAATGAAGACAAAGCAATTGCATTTTTAACGGCTTATGATGCCATTCGTCCATTGACTGATGATGAACGTGCCTGTTTAGAAATTTATTTAGCCATGGCCGCTGGGCGTTTTTGGCTGATGCGTTTACGTGTTGCAGCTAAAAACTCAGAACTTGGTTTAAGCAGTGCCGATATTTTGCATAAAAACCCAAATGAGATGCGCAATATGTTGATTGATCGCTTAAAATTCGTCACAGCATAAAATCAACAGGGGATAAACATGCGCGATCAGGGACGCTTAATTGAATGGTTTGATGAAAAAGGCTATGGTTTTATTCAGCCGAACGACAGCGACAAAGATCGTGTGTTTTTACACATTAAAGATTTTGCACGTCCCGGTCCGCGTCCACTTGTGGGTTGTGCATTAGAATATGTGCCGCTCATGGATGCTAAAGGTCGGTTTCGTGCCCAACAAGTGACCTATTTAAAAGCAGCACAAGTTAAAAAATCGCAGCCAAAACCTCAAAAATCTCAAGAAAAGCGCCATCCGCTGAGTATTTTGAGTGTGATTTACATTGTCCTGTTGGCAGGTCTAGTCTTGGTTGGGCTATTGCATAGTATGTATGTGTTTGCCATTAGCTTGATTAACCTTATTAGCTATTGGTTGTATCGCCAAGATAAACAAGCCGCTCAAACTAATCAGCGCCGTGTACCAGAAAATACCCTACATCTGTGGGCATTTTTAGGGGGGTGGCCAGCTGCACATTTGGCTCAGCAAAAACTACGACATAAAACACAAAAACAACCATTTAGAAATATCTATTTTTTGATGATTGGGTTAAATATCATTTTGATTGCTTTAATTATTTCCCCATTTAATCCATTTTCTCAGTGGATCGCACAGGTAGTATAATGACGTATTCAATTGATAAAGATCCAAACCGAACCCTGACTTTTATTTTATATATTTTGTATATTGTGGCGATTTTTAGTGCTGGTCTTTTAGCCATCGTGGCATTGCTCATTAACTATTTAAAACTTGATTCAGTGAAAGGTTCAATTTTTGAGAGCCATTTTCGCTTTCAAATTCGTACCTTTTGGTGGTACTTGGCATGGACAGTGATTGCTTTTGTACCTTTTGTTTTTCTTTTATTTACCGCGCAAGATGCCGCTTTATTTGCTAGCGTCACTTTAGCTGCCACGATTTTTTGCGTAAGCGTATTGGTGTTGTCATGGTTGTGGATTGTCTATCGTGCCATTAAAGGTATTATTCGCTTAAATGACAATGGTGCAATTTAAGCAAAGCCCCTGTTATTCAGGGGCTTTTTTCATATTGCGTCGTTTTGGTCGCCATTCACTGGCAATGATTCCAAGCACCACCATAAAGCCGCCCAATAACACCATAGCAGGTAAGCGTTCGCCAGCAAGTCGGGCAAATACACTCGCCCAAATCGGTTCACCGGCATAGATAATCGCAGCTTGTGACGGATCAACCATTTCTTGTGCCCAATTCATGACCAATTGAATACATGCACTGGCAAGGCCAAGCCCAACTAAAATCATGATGAGATGCGGATGAAATTCGGGTAATTGGGTTTCGCCTATAAAAGGGGCAATCAAAAAACAAAAAGCTGAAGCAAAGATCAGTTGTAACACTGTGACTCTTCGTGTGTTGACCTTAGGGGCAAAATAGCTAATTAAAATAATCTCAAGCGCAATTGCAATTGAGCCAAGTAGGGTTAGGATTTGTCCATAACTTAAAGAAATTGCACCTAAACCATTGCCTGTTAAAAACACCAAACCTAAAAAGGCGAGCGCTGCACCAAGCCACGTCATGATATGCGGTTTTTTAGCAAACAATAGCCATAATAAAATCGGTACTAAAGGCACATACAAGGCAGTCAAAAATGCTGACTCACTGCTACTAATGCTTTGTAAACCAGTGGTCTGTGTGCCATAGCCTAGAGCAATCACCAATCCAATGGCTGCCCCAGTATATAGCTCAAAACTGGTGACTCCTTTTAAGGATTTCCATGAGATGAGCGTCACTGCAAGCGCAGCGGCTGCAAAACGTAGTGCCACAAATAACACAGGACTAGACAAGGTCAAACCAAATTTGACCACCACAAAGGTCGCCCCCCAAATAATGGTAATCAAGAGCAAGGCCAATTGCGGCAATTTGGAATGAAATATCGGAAGTTGAGTAAAACGGCTAAACATGAGAGATCAGATCTAAAAAAAGGAAAAATAAAAAGAGGTCCGAAGACCTCTTTTTGAATTAATTCAAGCGCTTAATTTAAGCATCAAGTACCGCTTGCGCTTCACGAAGGTTAAGTGTGCCTTCGTAAATTGCACGACCTGTAATCGCACCTAAAATACCCGGCTGACCTTTTAAGCCATGCACGTCATCAATATTGGTCACGCCGCCAGAAGCAATCACTGGTAAACCTGAATAAGTCGCCAAATTCACGGTTTGTTCAATGTTGACACCTTGCATCATGCCATCACGCGCAATATCGGTGTAGACAATGCTAGAAACCCCAGCATCGGCAAAACGCTTGGCAAGTTCAGTGGCTTTCACATCAGTCACATTAGCCCAACCATCGGTTGCCACCATACCATTCATGGCATCAATACCTACAATAATATGACCTGCAAATTGTTTACATGCTTGTTCAACAAATTCAGGGTCTTGTACTGCTTTGGTACCAATAATCACATAAGACACACCTGCTTCTAAATAGTGTTCAATGGTTTCGAGTGAACGAATACCACCACCAATTTGAATCGGCAAGTTAGGTTGTGCTTTAGCAATCGCTTCTACCACAGGTTTATGAATTGGCGTACCTGCGAAAGCACCGTTTAAATCTACGAGATGCAAACGACGCGCGCCTTCGTTGACCCAATGCTGTGCTGTAGCGACTGGGTTGTCAGAAAATACGGTATCGTCTTCCATACGACCTTGTTTTAAACGTACGCATTTGCCGTCTTTAAGGTCAATTGCAGGAATGATTAGCATGCTTTCGCTCCTAGCCTAATCGTATTAAATAGAATGTTTGGCATCTTAACAAACAAATGCACAATCTCTAAATAAAAAACTGCGAAAAAGTGATCTTTACAGTTTGTGCACTCAAACCTCGTTAGATGATTGAATAGGCTGAGTCATTTTAGTGGTTGGTGCTAAAGAAAAATTGAGATTTTAGCGTTAAGAGTGGCATAAAAAAAGCCTAGATATGTTCTAGGCTTTTTATATTTAATTGAAAATTAACAATTAAACAAAAGGTAAGTTAATATCTAAGTCGATAGCACGTAGAGCATCGCCTAAGCCATTGACTAGACCTACTACGCCGTCACCTACTTGTTGAACTACATCACCTGCTTGTTCAACGACAGGTACTTCTGCATCTAATGTTGGTGCAAGAGAATCTAAAAGACCATCTACAGTACCCGCAACATCATTTGCTACGCCACCTAATGTATCTAATGGATCAGTCAATAAATCTTGAACAAGTTCAAGTGGGTTGATGTCAGCTACATAATCGCCTAAACCGTCAACGTCACCTACAACTTTATCTAAAGTTGTTTCAACGCCTTCTAAGATTGTACCAAGTACAGGTACTTCTTGAAGTTGGTTGAGGATTGGGTCAACAACGTTGGTTACAGTTGTATCTACTGTTGTTGCAACATCATTTACAACCGCACCAACAGTGTCAGTTACGCCATTAAGTAATGTGCCTACCCCGCCTACAACTGAGCCAGTTAATAATGCATCAGCAGTTGAGTGTAGTGTATCGCTTAGGTTGTCTGTTAACTTACCAACAAGGTTGTCTACAGCTGCAACTGTACCGCCAAGTACAGGAATTTTTGCTAGGCCATCAAGTACTGGATCAAGTACTTTATCTACTGCTGCAACAACGCCATCAAAGACTTGAGCAACAACGTCTACGATTTTACCTAAAAATTTAGAAAAACCTTGAGAAATCGCAGTAAATACACCGCTAAAACCTTTTAAACCGCCGCCAAATAAACCACCAAATAAAGCCATTTTTATCTCCAAAGTATAGCAACTAGCATTAAGTTCAAATTTTATAAAATATGTTTTAAGGGATTACGCAGTATGTAAAATAAAACATATTGGTTGCTTATTAAGGCATCTAAAACCTAAATAAGTCATATGCAAAAAATATCTAAACTATTTACTTTTACTAAAAAATTAGTTTGAAACAGTATGTTATTTAGAATATTTTTGAGTACTTATATCACAAAAAAGTAAATTCCGAGTAAATTAATCGGAATTTATTTTGTAAGATTTTTTGACGTATTAAAATAATAATTAGGTTGAAGATTAAACACTTAAAACTCTGTCGTGAAAATCAAAGAAAACTCAATCATCTTGCAGATAAAATGAAAAAGCGCATAAAAAAACCAATTGTTTTAGAGGAGATATAATAGGATGTTTCTTGTAAATTCACGCGGCAAATGAGGCCACTATTTTAAACTTAATGACGAAGCACTGTTTATCTTACATTTAAAATACAGCATAGATTGACACAATCGCATGCGTTAAACACTTTTTAAAAAAAGCTTATAAAATGCATATAGTATTGACAAAAAAGCTCAACCGAAGTTGAGCTTTTGCAGCTAAATATTGAAATTTAGACCTTCCAATCCACAAAGTTTTTCAACAATTGTAAGCCTGCGGTATGACTTTTTTCAGGATGGAACTGTGTGGCAAATAGATTTTCTTGATGAATTGCAGTGCAGAACTCTAAACCGTAGTCACAGGTTGCAGCTACAATGTCAGTATTTTTAGGTTCTACATAAAAGCTATGCACGAAATAAAAACGTGTGTCTTGCTCAATGTTATTCCACATCGGATGGCTTGGGTCAGCTTGATGCACTTGATTCCAACCCATATGTGGCACTTTTAAACCTTCAATCTCAGGGAAGCGTTTGACTTGACCTTCAAAAATGCCCAGTGCATCTGCACCACCATTTTCTTCAGAGTGCTGCAATAAGGCTTGCATACCCACACAAATCGCCAACACAGGTTTATTAAAAACTGCGTTACGTACCACTTCATCAATACCTGCGTCTTGCATGCCTTGCATACAATCACGCATGGCACCTACACCCGGAAAAACGATTTTGTCGGCTTGTGCAATGAGTTTTGGATCATTGGTGACATCTACAGTCGCCCCAACATGTTCTAATGCTTTGGCTGCTGAGTGTAGATTTCCCATACCATAGTCAAGAAGGGCGATACGGGTCATTACAATGTACCTTTGGTTGATGCCACTGTATTGGCAGCACGTGGATCGACTTCACATGCCATACGTAAAGCACGCGCAAAAGCTTTAAACACGCTTTCAATTTGATGGTGGCTGTTTTTGCCACGTAAATTGTCAATGTGTAAAGTCATCAATGAGTGATTGACAAAGCCTTGGAAGAATTCTGAGAATAGATCTACATCAAAGCTACCAATACGCGCACGGGTAAATGGAATGTCCATAAATAAACCCGGACGACCCGATAAATCGACCACCACACGGCTGAGTGATTCATCGAGCGGTGCATAGAAGTGACCATAACGTTTAAGACCTTTTTTATCACCTAAGGCTTGGGCAAAAGCTTGACCTAGGGTGATACCACAATCTTCCACAGTATGATGGTCGTCAATTTCTAAATCGCCATCACAATGAATATCAATGTCAAATAAACCATGACGCTTGATTTGATCGATCATATGATCTAAAAAAGGAACACCGGTATTGAGGGTGCCTTGACCTGTACCATCAAGATTCACACGAACACGGATTTTAGTTTCGTTAGTGTTTCTTACCACTTCACTGATACGCTCTGTCATCGACACATTCCTCAACACATTTAAAATTTAAGCGAAACGCAAATACTAGATTGCTTAGGAGGGTTTAGCAATGCCTATTACTGTACATGCTCATACGTCTTTAGAAAATAACGACTTTCGTCGCCAACTTGAGCGTTTATACGACGTCAGTCCTGAGTTTGCTGACGGGCAAGCAGCCATGACCCAACTTGAGCAAAGCCTCACACAAGATACTTTACTGTATACGGCACAATTTAACAGCAAATTGATTGGAGCAATTTGCTGTCGTCAGCAAGGCAAACAATGTGTTTTAGAATATATTGTGGTGCATCCTGCGAATCGTGGTCGTGGTGTGGCTGAACGCTTGGTAAGCGAAGTGTGTCGTATGCAAAAAGAGCAAGGCACAGAGCAGTTTCAACCGGGCTGTGGTGCTATTCAACGCTGTTTAGCTGCGTTAAATGAGGCTTAAAAGTAGATTTTTGAAGATTTCGCTGCAAAAATAGACACTTGAGTTTAAAAATAGCTTGATGTGCTTGACGCTAAACATGAAAAGCGCTTTAATACGTGCATCGGCGTGATAGCTCAGTAGGTAGAGCAACGGATTGAAAATCCGTGTGTCCCCAGTTCGATCCTGGGTCTCGCCACCATATTCAAAAAATCCTCAAACTTTAAGTTTGGGGATTTTTTTTGGCTTAAAATGAGTTAAAAAATAAATATTTAATCTTTTTTAAAGAAAAGTGTTGACTATGGTTAGCAGATAGGGCTTAATACACCGCATCGGCGTGATAGCTCAGTAGGTAGAGCAACGGATTGAAAATCCGTGTGTCCCCAGTTCGATCCTGGGTCTCGCCACCATATTCAAAAAAGCCTCAAACTTTAAGTTTGGGGCTTTTTTTATGGCTATAATAAAATCATCAATAATAAAAATGATGAGAACAAGAATGAAAGATTTATTTTCCGAACAAAGTGCCCACTATGCCAAAGCACGTCCTATGTATTCAGAAGAAATCATGGCACAAATTTTATTGTCAGTACCTGAACGTAACTTAGCTTGGGATGTTGGGGCAGGCTCGGGACAGTTTACGCATTTATTGGCTGAATAGTTTGCACATGTATTGGCCACTGATATTAGCCAAAATCAATTGCAACATGCCCCTGAGCTTAAAAATGTGCGCTATGCCATTCAATCGGCCACACATAGCGGCTTAATGGCACATGTGGTGGATTTAGTGACGGTGGCACAAGCCATTCATTGGTTTGATTTTGATGGGTTTTATAAAGAAGTACGTCGCGTTCTTAAACCTGAAGGTATTCTTGCTGTAATTGGTTACGGTTTAATTCAGATTCATGATGAAGGTTTAAATCAACAAGTAGAGCATTTATATCAACATACCTTAAAAGGCTATTGGGCACCTGAGCGACGTTATATAGATGAAAATTATCAAAGCATTCCTTTTCCATTTCAAGATGTTGCCACCCCGCCTTTAGAACTCAATTATATTTGGACGCCTGAGCAACTATTTGAATATTTAACCACATGGTCGGCAGTTCAAGACTATGAACGTAAAACAGGGCATTCTGCTTTAACACAGATTGCAGAGGCACTACAGCAGCATAAAGACAGTTCTGTAAGCGTTACTTTTCCTGTATTGCTGAGAATTGGACAATTAGCCAATCCTTAAAACTAAAAAAACGCCCAAATGGGCGTTTTTTTAAAAGCTAGACTTTAAGCGTTTTCGCTTGGAAGCATAGAACCTGTTTCTTCAAACTTAGCATGCCAAGCAAGTGCTTCAGTTAAGATATGAGGTGTTTGACCACCTTTAGCACATGCACGATCAAAGTAATCGTTTAAAGCCGCTTGGTACATTGGGTGTACACAGTTTTCGATAATGGCACGGGCACGCTCACGCGGTGCTAAACCACGAAGATCAGCTAAACCTTGTTCTGTCACTAATACGTCAACGTCATGGCAAGCATGGTCAATGTGAGACGCAAATGGAACAACAGATGAAATTGCACCGCCTTTAGCAATTGATTTGGTTACAAAAATGGCAATGTGCGCATTACGTGCGAAGTCACCTGAACCACCAATACCGTTCATCATTTTGGTACCGCAGACGTGAGTTGAGTTTACGTTGCCGTAAATATCAAACTCAAGCGCAGTGTTGATCCCGATAATACCTAAACGACGTACGATTTCAGGATGGTTTGAAATTTCTTGTGGACGAAGAACCAATTTGTCTTTGTACGCTTCGATGTTGTTAAATACTTTTTCACCGAATTTTTGCGATAAAGTAATTGATGAACCTGAAGCGAAAGTCATTTTGCCTGCATCAATCAATTCAAAGGTACAGTCTTGCAGTACTTCTGAATACATCACAAGGTTTTCAAAGTTAGAATCTTTTAGACCTGTTAATACCGCATTGGCAATAGAACCAATACCTGCTTGTAATGGACCTAAGTTTGACGGTAGGCGATCTGCTGCAACTTCACGTTCAAAGAACGCAATTAAATGATCCGCAATTGCTTGCGTTTCATCATCTGGTTCAGTCACAGTTGACGGAGAATCATGTAATTCGCTGTTAAATACGATACCTACGATTTTTGCAGGATCTACTAGAATTGCTTGAGTACCAATGCGTTGGTCAGAAACAGTGAGTGGAATTGGACCACGTGTTGGGCGCATTTCTGGGATATAGATATCGTGTAGACCTTCAAAAGCAGGGCTTAAGTTGGTGTTGATTTCAACAATCACTTTATCTGCAAATTGTACGAAGCTTGCTGAGTTACCCACAGAAGTCGTTGGAATGATGCCGCCATCTTCAGTGATTGCAACTGCTTCAATGATTGCAATTTCATTTTTCTTTAACTGACCGTTACGCATTTGCTCAACAGTTTCAGATAAATGCTGGTCAATAAACATCACGTCGCCATTGTTGATGGCTTTACGTAATGTGTTGTCTACTTGGAACGGTAAACGACGTGCAAGAACACCTGTTTCTGTTAATTTTTTGTCAAGGTCGTTACCTAAACTTGCACCTGTCATTAAGGTAATTTTAAGCGGGTTGGTTTTAGCACGTTCAACTAATGCTAAAGGAACAGCTTTCGCCTCACCTGCGCGGGTAAAGCCGCTCATGCCGACAGTCATGCCATCTTGGATAAACTCAGCTGCTTGTTCTGCGCTGATAACTTTGTTATGTAGTGAAGCTAAACGAATGCGATCTAAAGACATGGTTTACTCTCGTTAAAATTTAAATCTGAGACGGATTGTACCGATCAGAAAAGCCATTGTGCATAGCTGTTAGTCTAAGGTCTAATTTTTTTAAAAAATGTGGGTATAAATTATACTTATAAAGTATAAGCACATGATTTTAATAAAATTAAACCAATTGGTTAATGCTTTAAACAAATATATTTGTTTAAATATTGAACAATGGTTAAAAGCGATCACTTAAGCTTTGCTTAAGTTTTTCAAGTGTACTATGTGTTTCAATTTCAGGTTTTGGCTTTTGATGAAGCGGCAATGAAATAATGGCTTCTAAGCCGCCTTCAGGGCGATTTTGAATCAAAAGTTCACCTTGGTGAATATCAACTATACGTTTCACAATCGCTAAACCTAAGCCACTGCCTTGTACTGTACGCGCCGCATTGCCACGTACAAAGGGTTGCATGAGATCTTGAATTTGATCTTCAGGAATCCCTTCGCCATGATCTGCAACGCAAATCAAAATACGCTCATTAATCATTTTTGCAGAAATATCAATGGGTTCTGCCCCATAGCGTTTGGCATTGTTAATTAAATTACCAATTAAACGCTTCAGCGACAGACTGCGCGCTTGAATAATAGGAAGTTCATGGGGACTAAAGCGAATATTTAAAGGCTTAAATTGCACCACAAGCTCTTGTAATAAGCTATTGAGGTCGGTGTCTTGCGGTTCTTCGTCTGAACCATCACGCATATAGGAGATAAATTGATTTAAAATCGCATCCATATCTTCGACATCATAAATCAGACCTTCTTTCAAAAAGTCATCATCTGGCATCATCTCAGCACTTAAACGAATACGTGTTAAGGGCGTGCGTAAATCATGTGAAATCCCTGCCAACATAATACGGCGTTCACGTTCAGTTTGATCTAAAGAATAAATCATACGGTTAAAGGCTTGATTGACCTGACGAATTTCTTGTGGACCATGATTGGTATCTAAATAAGGTGCAGTACCGGTTTTAGTAAAGCTGTTGGCTGCATTTTGTAAACGACGTAATGGACGATTAAGCTGACGCACCAAAGTTAAAATAATCATCGCGGCAATCAAGGGTGTACCAAGTAACCACACCAAAATTAATTCAGGGCTATAGTTGGCATAGGTTTTTAATGGTTCACGTACCCAGTTGCCATTCATATGCGGCGTTTGAATCCAAATGCGTGGACTCGGCTTAAATTGAAAGTACACCGTAATATTTTGCATCCCAAGCTCTTTGGCAAGTGTGGCTTCAATTTCATTGGTAAAAAATTCAGCCAGCACTTTGTCGCGAATATTGGGAAATTCATCGGGGTTACTAATGTACTCAAGTCCCATGCGATCTTTGAGCCATAGTTGTGGATCAACCATTTCCCCTTGATGATAAATACGTAAATCAGGATCACTTAAAATATCAAGTTCGACTGCCAAATAACGTGCATGCTGCTGAATTTCAGGCAAATATAGGGTGCGCCAAAAAAACCAAATTGACATGAATAAACTAAACACCACCACAAACAACACCAACACGGTAGTGCGCATGGCAGCCGAACGCGGTTTAATCTTGTCCAAAAAACGCTCGCTATGCGTACGTTTCTTCTCTGAATACGCGACGTAATCTGTAAAGTCTTGTGGGTCTAGAGGATCAAGTTTCACCGTTGTTCTCAAGGTCAGTCAAAAAAATAGGGTTTACATGTGTAAACCCAAGCTTGATTATTCTGCACCATTGGGCACAAAGACGTAACCCACACCCCATACGGTTTGGATATAACGCGCACGGGCAGGATTTTCTTCAATCAAACGGCGTAAACGTGACACTTGAACGTCAATGGAACGCTCCATCGCACCCCATTCGCGACCACGCGCCAAATTCATCAGTTTGTCACGGGTGAGTGGCTCACGCGGATGTTGTACCAACGCTTTAAGCACAGCAAATTCACCCGTGGTTAAGGTCACCACTTGACCTTCACGCGTTAAGGTGCGGGTAGATAAATCAAGCGACCAAGGACCAAAACTGACCACTTCCATATGTTGGCTTGGCGCGCCCGGTACTTCACGTACTTGACGACGCAATACCGCACGAATACGTGCCAACAATTCATTTGGGTTAAATGGTTTTGGTAAGTAGTCATCTGCACCGGCTTCTAAGCCTGCAATGCGGTCAGCATCGCTACCACGTGCGGTCAGCATAATAATTGGGGTATCAATATTGGATTGACGTAAACGACGACAAATACTTAAACCATCTTCTACCGGCAACATAAAGTCGAGCACAATCAGCGAGAATAATTCACGCTGTAATAAGCGATCCATTTGCGTGGCATCATGCGCGGTTTTCACCACAAAGCCTTTATCTTCTAAAAAGCGCTGTAGCAGGGTACGTAAACGCACATCATCATCTACAACGAGAATGCGTTCGACGCGGTCAGTTTCTTGTACAGCATCTAAATTTTCAGCGGGTACAACTAAACTCATGATGTGCTCCTTATTCTTTATTGTCATCGTCAGGTCTGATTTGAGTATACGATATTCAATGGGGTTTACTATGTTCTAAAGCAACAAATATTCGAGCTAAAATCAAGACATAGATACCAAATATATACAGCGAACATCGCTGTAAATACCTCATCAAGCTTAGCTTTAAGTGTATTTTTGCTGTTATTTTGAGCGCTTAATGAAAACTATAACAAATTGCTTGGCACAACCAAGCACAAATTTACGAAAACAAATGTGGATTTTATAGTCTTGGTCTTTATAATCATGGCATTTAGTACTTATCCTTGTGGGATCAACACGATGACTGACTTAGTTCAGCAGTTGGCAAAAGAAATTGCCGTACGTCCAAATCAAGTCGAAGCTGCCATTAAGCTAATCGACGAAGGTGCCAGCGTTCCATTTATTGCGCGTTACCGTAAAGAAGTAACTCAAGGCTTAGACGATACGCAGTTACGCCAGCTCGATACGCGCTTATCGTATTTACGTGATTTGTTTGAACGCCGCGAAAAAGTCATCGAATCACTCAAAGAACAAAATAAACTCTCTGATGATTTATTAGCGCGTGTGAACGCGGCAGAAACTAAAAATGCATTAGAAGAAATCTACGCACCTTACCGCCCAAAACGTACCAGTAAGTCGTTTAAAGCCAAAGAAGCGGGCTTTGGTGAGATTGCTACGCAAATTTTAACTCAAGATGTTGAGCCAAGTGCTGCACTGGCAGGTTTTAGCCATGAAAACTATGCCGATTTAGAAGCGCAACTTGCTGCGATTCAGCACATCATTATTGATGAGTGGGCGCAAAACATTGCACTTACCACTGAGTTAAAAGCCATGTTTGCTAAAACGGCTTTACTCAAAAGTGCTGTAGCAAGTGATGAGAAAAAAGAAGTTGGTAAAAAGTTCCGTGACTACTTTGATTTCTCTGAAAACTTAAACAAAGTGCCATCGCATCGTTTACTGGCCATGTTACGTGGTCGTCAAGAAAACGTATTGGGCTTAAAAGTAGATGGTGAAGATGCAGCACCATTGGCACGTATCGAAGCTGAATATCAGCTAGATTCAATTCAACCACAAGCACGCCAAGAGTTTTTAAAGCAAACGGCGCAACTGTTTTGGTCAGGCAAAGTCCGTCCAAGCATTGAACATTCATTACTGACAGAAAAACGCTTAAATGCCGAAACTGAAGCAATGAACGTATTTGCAGAAAATCTACGTCATTTATTGTTATCTGCTCCAGCAGGCGCGCGCACCACTTTAGGTGTGGACCCTGGTATCCGTACAGGCGTGAAATTAGCTGTGGTCAATGCCTCAGGCGATGTGGTTGCACATAGTACAGTTTATCCATTTGCACCTAAAGATGATAAAGCTGGTGCAATTGCAGAGTTGGCACGTTTATGCCGCGAGTTTAATGTGGATCTAATTGCCATTGGCAATGGTACAGCAAGCCGTGAAACTGAAAGCGTGGTTGCAGAGATGATGGCTGCCAATAGCGATCTTAACTTAACCCGTGTGACCGTGTCTGAAGCAGGTGCATCGGTTTATTCAGCGTCGGAACTTGCATCACAAGAATTACCAGATTTAGATGTATCCATTCGTGGTGCGGTGTCGATTGCGCGTCGTTTACAAGATCCGTTGGCAGAATTGGTTAAAATTGAGCCAAAGTCAATTGGTGTAGGTCAATACCAACACGATGTCAACCAAACAGGTTTGGCAAAAATGCTCGACACTGTAGTTGAAGACTGTGTGAACGCAGTAGGTGTTGATGTGAATACAGCATCTGCGGCGATCTTGGGTTATATCGCAGGCTTAAACAAAGCCATTGCGCAACAAATTGTTGAATACCGTAAAGAACATGGCCGTTTTGAACAACGTACTGCGCTTAAAAATGTACCACGTTTAGGCGAGCGTACTTTTGAGCAAGCCGCAGGTTTCTTACGTATTCAAGAAGGCGCTGAGCCACTCGATGCATCGGCTGTGCATCCTGAAAGCTATGACTTAGTAGCAAAAATTGTTGCGGCTAAAGGCACAACAGTCAAAGACATTATTGGTAATTCAGAAATTATTCGCCAAATAAATGCTGAAGAATTTTTGGATGAAAAAGTCGGTCTACCAACCATTCAAGACGTGTTAAACGAACTTGAAAAACCGGGTCGCGATCCACGTCCTGAATTCCGTACTGCAAAATTCCGTGATGACATCACCGATGTAAAACAACTTACCGAAGGTTTAACTTTAGAAGGTGTGATCACCAATGTAACCAACTTTGGTGCATTTGTGGATGTGGGTGTGCATCAAGATGGTTTAGTGCATATTTCAGAACTTGCTAACGAATTTGTAGCCGACCCACATAAAGTGGTTAAGCCAGGTCAAATCGTACAAGTACGTGTACTGAATGTAGACACTGAACGTCAGCGAGTCAACTTGTCTATGCGTCCTGAAGGTTCTCAGCCAGTCAAAGCACCGCGTCAACCACGCCGTGAAGCGACTGAGCGCAAGCCGCAAGCTAAACGTCCGCAGCAACGTCCACAAGGCGACCGCCCACAAGCGAAAAAACCACAGCAACAAAAACCACAAGAAGCCAAAATTGGTGGTTTAGGTGCATTGTTATTACAAGCGGGTATTAAAGGTTCTAAATAATCCTTTAAAGCTGCGTTAAAAAAACCTCCCTCATGGGAGGTTTTTTTATGGCAATGCCTGCCAACCTTATACGCTAACAAACTAAACTGAAGTGAAACTTAAAGCGCTTAAAAAAGAATAAAAATCACACAATTTAATAGCATAAATCACCTGGAAAAAACGTACAAAAATCACGCATATTGGCGCTGGGTTGTTTTAAGGGAATCAACCTGTTTATTGGAGTTAAGTATTTTTTAGACTCTTTAATTTATGATAAATGGTTGCACAATATGTTAAATCTAAAGCAAACAAGTACATTTCATCTTAAGGATTTACTCTCAGGTATTGTGGTGTTTTTAGTCGCCTTACCTTTGTGTTTAGGCATTGCTTTAGCCTCAGGCGCACCGATTATGGCCGGTATTATTGCAGGTATTGTCGGGGGAATTGTGGTTGGCGCATTAAGTGGCTCACATATTAGTGTAGCCGGTCCTGCTGCTGGCTTAAGCGCAGTCATCTTAATGCAACTTGAGCAATTCGGCGGCAACTATGCCGCTTTTTTATTGTCTGTGATTTTTGCAGGTCTACTGCAGTTATTGTTTGGCATATTCAAACTTGGTTTTTTTGCTAATTTTGTGCCAAATAACGTGATTTTGGGTTTATTGGCCGCGATTGGTGTAATTTTGATTTTAAGCCAACTCCCTTACCTATTTGGTATTGCTGATTTTAGTTGGCGTCAATTGCCTGAGTTGTCTATGGCACAGATTGATCCTATTGCAGCCGGTATTGGTGTATTAAGTGTATTGCTCATGTTGGCATGGGATGCAAGCCCATTAAAGAAGTTACTTCTGCCTTCTGCCTTAATTGCAGTATTGCTAGCAGCAGTACTTAATGTCGTTTTAAGTTCTTATTTGGGTTTGAGTATTCAACCTCAAAACCTCATTCAACTACCCAATGTATTGGCCAATCCAAGTAGTATGCTGATGTTGCCTGATTGGAGCTATTTGGCAGAACCGCTGATTTATAGCGGTGCAATAACTTTGGCTGTAGTGGCGTCATTAGAAACTTTACTTAATTTAGAAGCTGCAGATAAATTAGACCCTTATAAACGCGCCTCACCGCCAAATCGTGAACTTTGGGCGCAAGGGGTGGGCAATATGGCATCAGGATTTATAGGCGGTATGCCACTGACTTCAGTGATTGTTCGTAGCTCAGTTAATGCCAATGCTGGTGCACGTAGTAAATGTTCCAGTATTACCCATGGTGTTTTGTTGATATTTGCTGTGCTGTTTCTTGTACCGCTGATGAACTTGATCCCGCTTTCGGCCTTAGCCGCGGTGCTGATTCTGACGGGTTTTAAACTGGTGCATCCTAAATTATTTAAGCAAATGCTCAGTAAGGGTTGGAAACAATTTTTACCGTTTATGATCACCCTGTTGGCAATTTTATTTACAGATTTACTCAGCGGTATTTTGATTGGTCTTTTGGTTAGTGCCGGTTTTATCTTATACGGCAACTTGCACAAAGGCGTACGCGTGTACAAAGAAAAACATTTACACGGTGTCGTCACGCGTATTGAACTACCTTCACAAGTGACCTTTTTAAATCGCTCCAGTTTAATTACGGCATTATCACATGTTCATAAACACGAAAAACTGATCATTGATGCTACGCATTGCCACAGTATTGATCCAGATATTTATGATGTGATTCAAGAGTATCAAAACCAAACTGCAGTGCAGCGTAAGGTCGATTTAAAGCTGATTGGCTTTAAACAACATTATGCCGACTTAGATGATGCTGTATTGGATATTGATATTGCCACTGCAGATTTACAACGGAATTTAAGCCCACAGCAAGTGCTTAACATTCTACAAGAGGGTAATCAGCGCTTTGTAGACAATGATCGCTTACAGCGTGATATTTATCGTCAAATTCGCGTAACTGCCGATGAAGGACAGCATCCGATCGCCGCAGTATTAGGTTGTATGGACTCACGCGCGCCAACCGAGATGATCTTTGATGTTGGGATTGGGGATCTATTTAGTTTACGTATTGCAGGCAACGTGGCGGGGCAAAAAGTTTTAGGTTCACTTGAATTTGCGTGCCAAGCCAAAGGAGCAAAAGTGATTGTGGTACTCGGTCACACAGACTGTGGTGCAGTCAGCAGTGCTTGTCAGTTACGTTTAAACAATCAGAACATTGAAGACGTTACTGGTATGCCACATATTCAATATGTGCTTGGACCTTTAATGCAATCGGTCAATAGCGTACATCGTTTAATGCAGCCGCTTGAGTTGAGTCCGGCATTTCTTGATCAAGTCACGCGTATGAATGTTTTATATAACATTGCTTATATCTTGCAACATAGTACTGTGCTTCAACAATTACATGATGAAGCCAAGATTGCGATTGTTGGCGCAATTTATGATGTGAAAACTGGAAAGGTGCAATTTTTAGATGAATAAAAAAGAGCGCTGAAGCGCTCTTTTTTTTTAAAGCATCGGCACAATCCAACCGCACAAAATCAGCATAATGCCAAAGTGTCCCACTTTACGTGTCACTTTCACCACTTTTTGGGCTTTTGGCATATGTGTTTGAGTTTTTGGGTTGGGATGTTTGACTAACTTTAAAAAGTAGGTCGATGCAGCTAAATCTAAACAAATCAAAATTGCACCAATATCGGCGACAATCTCCATCAGTTCATATTGTTGTGTTGCAATACTGCTGATGATGCCATAACTCAAAAACAGGGCAAAGGCTAAAAAGGCGTAAACAAGGACGATGTGCCACTTCATAATTTTAAATTCAATCTATTCATTTAAAGAATTGCCACATGCAACATCAAAGTGCATATAGGCAAGCTAAACGTTCACTATAAAAAAGTAATCTTCGAGAACATAAAGCGTATTCATACAATTGACAAGAAAATCTTGTCCTTAGGCTTCATGCCTAGCTTATGCAAAGCATATGATTTAGTTTTACCAATGTTCACCGGGGAAAATACGCGCATAAGCCTTTTGTAGCCAATTCAGCCTTTGTGGTTGCCCCACCGATGCGCTTGAACTTGGGAACAAATTAAAGCCAATTGACATCAATTTATTGTTAACGTCTGGTGCAACTGCATAGGTCATTGAGGCAAGATAACCCAAACTGGTGGCAATTTTTTTCGGGCGTTTAATCACGGCATAAGCGACTAAATCGGCTGCTTGTTCAGGGCTTAAGGTCGGCACATAGTTATACATTTTGGTCGGTGCAATCATCGGTGTGCGCACCAAAGGCATATAAATTGAGCTAATCGCGATATTGTGTGAATGTACCTCAGCAGACAAACAACGACTAAATGCATCAAGTGCGGCTTTAGAGGCCACATAGGCTGAAAAGCGTGTGGCATTGGCCAAGACACCAATCGAGCTAATATTAATAATATGCCCTTGGCGACGCAGCATCATTTTAGGCAGTAAGTTCATAATTAAACGTACCGAGCCAAAGTAATTAAGCTGCATAGTGCGTTCAAAATCATGAAAACGATCAAATGATTCATGCACCGCACGACGAATCGAGCGGCCAGCATTATTAATTAAAATATCAATATGGCCGACATCCGCTAAAATTTGTGCCGACACGCGATCAATGGCTTCTAAATCATTTAAATCACAGGCATAAACAGAGGCTTGGCCTCCACGTGCCACAATGTCTGTTTTGACCGCATCTAAGGTCTCTTGGGTACGTGCCAAGAGCAGCACATGTGCACCTGCATCGGCTAATTTATGCGCTGTGGTTAGCCCAATACCGCTGGATGCACCAGTGACCAACACAATTTTGCCTTCTACACGCTTATGTAACAATTTTTCAAACTTTGCCTTCACGGTAATGTTTCCTGACCTATTCTTAAAATGAGCTCTTGTTTTTTTATGACATTGTTTGACATAGAAGTCATTGGCTTCATATGCTTAAGTGTTGCAAATCATAGTCGATTTCAATAAAAATGCCAGTTTTGTTTAAAAAATCCGCATTTTACGTCGTCTAAGCAAGGCATACATGCTGGGTAATCAGCAAAAAATAAGGTAGACCTTGTTTTGAGCTTATAGCATGCAAAAATTACACCGAGAAGACAGCCGAATGATTGTAAAAGCTAAATCTTGGCTTTTAAGTGGTATGTACAGGTACAAAATTTTATAGTCACATTCATCGCGTTGACATATGTATAGCTTATAAAACACACATAGACGTGATGACTGTATGGATGCAATAATTTTTAACTTAAAAACAAGATAATCGTATTGAAATCAAGCAGATGATTTGGTTTTAAAAAGATATTTACAACAAACTGAGCAAGTTAAGCAACATGCCTTATTTTTTCAAAGTATTCATCGTATAATACCCGATTATTTTTTCGCTCATTTGAGCCGGGGCGCTTCATCCCCGAAATTAGTTTTCTATTGAGGAGTCCTACGTGGCCCAATATATTTACACGATGAACCGTGTGTCGAAGATGGTTCCGCCGAAACGCGAAATCTTAAAAGACATCTCTTTATCATTTTTCCCGGGCGCTAAAATTGGTGTTCTTGGTTTAAACGGTGCAGGTAAATCAACCTTGCTTCGTATTATGGCGGGCGTAGATAAAGATTTCTCTGGTGAAGCGCGTGCACAACCAGGTATCAAAATCGGCTACCTTGAGCAAGAACCACCTTTAGACGAAACTAAAGACGTTCGTGGTAACGTTGAAGATGGCGTACGTGAAGCATTAGATGCTTTGGCACGTCTTGACGAAGTATTCGCTGAATATGCAGCAGAAGATGCTGACTTTGATGCGCTGGCAAAAGAACAAGAGAAGTTAGAAGCGATTATCCAAACTTGGGATGCGCATAACTTAAATAACCAACTTGAACAAGCTGCAGCTGCATTAAACTTGCCAGCATGGGATGCTGATGTCACTAAACTGTCAGGTGGTGAGCGTCGTCGTGTTGCACTTTGCCGTTTGCTGTTGTCTAAGCCAGACATGTTACTTCTCGACGAACCAACGAACCATTTAGATGCATCATCTGTATCTTGGTTAGAGCGTTTCTTAAAAGATTTCCCAGGTACGATTGTTGCCATTACGCATGACCGTTATTTCTTAGATAACGTGGCGGAGTGGATTCTTGAGCTTGACCGTGGCATGGGTATTCCATACCAAGGCAACTACTCTTCTTGGTTAGAGCAGAAAAATGCCCGTTTAGAGCAAGAGAACAAGCAAGAAGAATCTTTTGCGAAAGCCTTGAAAAAAGAACTTGAATGGGTTCGCTCAAACGCTAAAGGCCAGCAAAAGAAAAACAAAGCGCGTATGGAGCGTTTTGAAGAGCTTAACTCGCGTGAATTCCAACAACGTAACGAAACTTCTGAAATCTACATTCCACCTGGTCCACGTTTAGGTAACAAGGTTGTAGAAGTTGAAGGCATCAGCAAATCGTTTGGTGATAAGTTACTTTATAAAGATTTATCATTTGTTGTACCGCCGTGTGCGATTGTGGGTATTGTCGGCGAAAATGGTGCGGGTAAAACCACACTGTTCCGTATGATGACCGGTGAATTACAACCAGATACAGGTTCTGTGGTTCTAGGTGAGTCAGTTAAAGTGGCTTATGTGGGTCAGATCCGTGACACCCTAGACAACAACAAAACTGTTTGGGAAGAAGTCTCTGGCGGTTTAGATATTTTACGTATTGGCGATTATGAAATTGCTTCACGTGCTTATATCGGTCGCTTTAACTTTAAAGGTCAAGATCAGCAAAAACGCGTTGGTCAATTGTCAGGTGGTGAGCGTAACCGTTTACAACTGGCTAAAATCCTACAGCTTGGTGCAAACGTTATCTTACTCGATGAACCGTCGAACGACTTGGACATCGAAACTTTACGTGCATTAGAAGATGCAATTTTAGTCTTCCCAGGTACTGTAATGGTGATCTCGCATGACCGTTGGTTCCTAGACCGTATTGCAACGCACATTTTGTCATTTGAAGGTGAAACACCTGAATTCTTCACAGGTAACTATGCCGAGTTTGAAGAATACCGTCGTAAACGTGATGGTGATGACTTAGTGACCAAGCGTCAAAAATACCGCAAAATTGGTGGCTAATTCCACGCATTAAAAAAACCAGCCTTCGGGCTGGTTTTTTATTGTGTAGCAATTATGTGAGGCTTGAATTGTATCTCCCCATTTTCTTGTTAAGTTAAAGGCATAACAGCAAACTTAAAAGAGGGCAATGATGAGCGGTCAACACGATCATAGTCATGCCACTGTGACAGAAGAAAATTTTAAAAAACTCAGTCTAGCCTTATTGCTGACCACTACCTTTTTGGTGATTGAAGTCATTGCAGGCTTTATGACACAAAGTTTGGCTTTGTTATCGGATGCTGCGCATATGCTGACCGATGCTGTGGCCTTAGCGATTGCTTTACTTGCCATTAAAATTGGTAAGCTGCCTGCCGATAACAAAAGAACATTTGGCTATCAGCGTTTTGAAATTCTTGCTGCTTTATTTAATGCAGGCATGTTATTTGTGGTTGCAATTTACATTTTATATGAAGCGTATCAACGCTTTAGTCAGCCGCCTGAAATTCAAAGTATCGGTATGATGTTGGTAGCTACAGCAGGTCTGATTGTCAATTTAATTTCTATGCGTATTTTATTTTCGAGTGCCGAAAATAACTTAAATATGAAAGGGGCTTATCTAGAAGTCTTAAGTGATGCTTTAGGTTCGGTGGGCGTGATTGTGGCTGCCATTGTGATTTATTTTACCGGTTGGATGTGGGTCGATAGCGTTGTGGCAGTTGTGATTGGTTTTTGGATATTGCCACGCACATGGGTTTTGGTGAAACAAAGTGTGCATATTTTGCTCGAAGGTGTGCCAGAAGAAATTGATATTGAAAAGCTACGTCATGACTTATTGCAACTTCAACACGTTGAGGGTATTCATCAACTTAAAGTATGGGCGATTAGTTCTAAAAATATTCATTTAACCGCACATTTATATGCCCCTCAAGCTGACCGTAATGCCTTATATCATGCAGCAACAGAATTGCTCGCCCATGAACATGGGATTAGTGAAGTTACCTTACAGCTTGAAGATCAAGTCTGTATCAGCGAGCATCAACATAAAGATGCGCATGACCATAAAGATCATACGCATTGATCTAAAGATGAAGGGCAATCAAAAACTTAGATTTGCCATTCATGGTTGCACTGACGGCATTTCCATTTTTTTTGTGACTGCATAAACGCTTGCATAGACAATTTAAAGTCAGAGAAATCTCTAGAGAATAAGAAGCCGGCAATTAAACATACCACAAATGCCGCAATGGTCAGCATTTGTAAGATTTGACCTGCGCCATCGCTAAAAATCCACATCGCAATACTAATCAGCACCAAGCTGAGTAAAACAAATACCGATGGGACTAAAAAAACTAAACTTTTTGGCACAACCGGGCGGGCAGCAGGTGAGCCAAGCTCAGCCACGGGCATAATCTTTGGGCTTTGGCATTGTGGGCAACGGTATTGCATTGCAACTCCATAATTTTAATCTATAGCGCATTTTAACAGGAAAGCCAAAATAACAGGCAATAAAAAAGCCCAAGTCAGATGCTTGAGCTTTTTCATAAGATAACGTATCCGCCATCTTAAATATGGCGTCCCTACGGGGATTCGAACCCCGGTTACCGCCGTGAAAGGGCGATGTCCTAGGCCTCTAGACGATAGGGACAAGTGAGGCAACACAGGTAAGAACAACTTTGGTGGAGTCAAGGAGGATCGAACTCCTGACCTCTACAATGCCATTGTAGCGCTCTACCAACTGAGCTATGACCCCAGTCTGTGTGGGGGCTATATTAAGGATTTCACCACCACACGTCAATATGTTTTTTTAATTAAGCGTCATCAACCGCTTCATTTTTAGGCAATTGCAAGCTTTGATTGAGTTTTTCCCACACTTTAAGCTCTTTTTTGCTTGGACCACCCACAATGTCTAAAGCATGACGTAAACGTGCAAAGGTTAAATCAGGGCCAATCGTCACCATGGTTTGCATGACAGGCGTAGATGCGGTTGAACCGGCAATCGCAATAAAGAACGCAGGCATGAAATCACGTAGTTTGATTTCCATTTGTGTGGCTAAGTCCATTAAGGTTTGGCTAACAGTGTCATTGTTCCATGTAAACATGCTTTCTAAACGCCAAATGGCAAACTGTAAGCTTTGACGCACTTGTTCCTCAGAAAGTTTTTTACTTTCGAACTGCTCTTTAGACAGCGTAGGGAAGTGATTAAAGTAATGCGCTGACCAATTGACCGCTTCAGACAATAAATTAATACGTGGCTGAATTGCCGCTGCAATATCTTCTAAAGTTTGGCGATCTGCTTTCCAAGCCAATAAAGTATCTAGCAACTCGCTTGGGGTTAAACCTTTGATCCACTGACCATTGAGCCAATTGAGTTTTTCAACATCAAAAATTGGGCCACCTAAAGAGACACGTTGAATGTCAAAGTTCTCAATCATCTCGGCAAGGGTGAATTTTTCACGCTCATCTGGCATTGACCAACCCATACGACCTAAATAATTCAGTAAGGCTTCAGGCAGTACACCAATATCTTTGTAATAGTTAATTGAGGTTGGGTTTTTACGTTTAGACAGTTTTGATTTGTCAGGGTTACGTAATAAAGGCATGTGGCACAGCACAGGCATGTTCCAACCAAAATATTGGTACAGTAATTGGTGTTTAGGTGCAGATGGTAACCACTCTTCGCCACGGAACACATGGGTGATTTCCATTAAATGGTCATCAACCACATTGGCCAAATGGTAAGTCGGTAAGCCATCAGTTTTGAGGAGCACTTGCATGTCGACTTGTGCCCATGGAATTTCCACTTCGCCACGCAGTAAATCATCAATCTTACAAGTACCTTCAGTCGGCACTTTCATACGAATCACATGCGGTTCGCCTGCAGCTAAACGACGTTCCACTTCTTCTTGTGACAAGAGTAAACCACGGCCGTCATAGCGAGGGCTTTCACCACGTGCTTGTTGCTCAATACGCATTTGATCTAACTCTTCCGCGGTTGCGAAACAGTAGAATGCATGGCCTTTTTCAATCAGTTCTAAAGCGTATTGCTTGTAAATATGCATACGTTCAGATTGACGATAAGGTGCGTGTGGACCGCCAACATCTGGACCTTCCGACCAATTTAGACCTAACCAACGCAGCGAATCCAAAATCATTTTCTCAGATTCAGGGGTTGAGCGTAATTGATCGGTATCTTCAATACGTAAAATGAATTCCCCACCGTGCTGTTTAGCATAGCAGAGGTTAAACAATGCAATATAAGCAGTCCCTACATGTGGAAAACCGGTAGGAGATGGGGCAATACGAGTACGAACGGTCATAACACTCTTTATCTTTAGAAAAGTAACTAAAGACCATTATAACGAAAAAGCCCAATTACATTGCTGTTAATTGGGCTCAAATTCATAAAGCACACGCAAAAGGGCAACGTGCGCTTGTTGTCTGATATTAAGAATTAGAACTAAATAAAGACTGCACAAAACGTGAAAAACTTTGGTTTTGCGCCGCTAAAATACTTTGGCTTGGCTTGTTCTTCATACTGGTGACTAATTTTAAGTTGCTGCCATTTAACTCAGGATTTTCCTGTTTTTGGGTTAAGGCTTTTTCAATCAAACTTTGTTCAGGCGATTTTACTTTTGCTTGGGTATTACTTTTTAAGCTGGCCGCCTGTGCATTTGACAATACGCACAGTGACAGTACAACAATGGCAATATGTTTAAACATGGATGTCCCCTTTTTGACATAAAGTAAAGCCTGTTTTAAAGCTTGATACAATGGCGCTGAGTTACAATCAATAGACAGTGCTCAACTTAAACTTACCGATTGCCTATAGACATTATTATTAACAAACAAGTATGAAGATTAAGTGAAGACGCGCACATTTGGCACTTAGTTAATCAATATTTAAACAAACATGCAAATCTGCAACTTAGCTTAATCTTATATAAATGTTACGAAAATTAAGCTAAAGCGGCTAAGCTAAGTATGTTTTAATAGAATGATAAATTTGAATATATCTTTTATGCATATGTTATGCATAAAAATCTATATAACAGTCAATGAATAAAAATCCCAATAAAAAACAAATTTTTAAGGAAATATTCAGCGATTTTTTAAACAAACCTCACTCATGCGTAAATTTGCGATTTATAAGTATATTTCATATATTTAGCACTAATTTAGATAACGGACTTAATGCTGTCATGAAAACTCAATTGAAGTCTTTAGTTGGCGCAGTGCTACTGTTTAGTAGCTTGGCTTTTGGTACCTCTGCTCAGGCGGCAGACCGTGAATTTTTAAACGTTTCTTATGATGCAACACGTGAGTTCTATGATGAATTCAATAAATCATTTGGTCAATATTGGCAAAGTAAAACCGGTCTTTCGGTTGCGTTTAAACAATCACACGGTGGTTCGGGCAAACAAGCACGTTCGGTGGTGGATGGCTTAAAAGGCGACGTAGTGACCCTAGCACTTGCCAATGACATTGTAGAAATTGTTTAATCAGGCCAAATCCAGCCGGGTTGTCAAAAAGAGTTTAAACATAACTCAGCGCCATATACCTCAGCGATTGTGTTTATGGTACGCAAAGGCAATCCTAAGGGCATTAAGGATTGGTCAGATTTGACTAAACCGGGTGTGCAAATTATTACTCCTAACCCAAAAACCGGTGGTCTACCACGTTGGGTGTATTTATCGGCTTGGGGTTATGCACTTAAACAACCGGGTGGTAATGAAGCCAAAGCCAAAGAGTTTGTTGGCAAGATGTACCATAACGTCAAAGTCATGGACTCGGCAGCACGTGCCTCAATGACCACATTTGCTGAACGTGGCATTGGGGATGTGTTACTCACTTGGGAAAACGAAGCTTTAGTCACGCAAAAAGCGTTAGGCAAGGGTAAATTTGATATTGTGTATCCATCAATGACCATTTTAACTGAGCCATCTGTTGCGATTGTCGATAAAACAGTTGAGAAAAATGGCAATAAATGGTTAGCACAAGGCTATATCAACTATTTGTATTCACCATTGGGTCAAGATATGGCAGCACGTCATTTCTATCGTCCACGTAATGCAGAAATTTTAGCCAAATATTCACATCAATTTCCAAAGCTAAATACCTTTACCATTGATGAAGTGTTTGGTGGTTGGGCAAAAGCGCAACAAACTCACTTTGTAAATGGCGCGATCTTCGATCAAATCTATAATTCAAAACGTTAATAGCTGCGTCAAGAAGCCCCATTTTTGGGGCTTTTTTGCATTTAAAACGGTTTTCTCTATGATAAATAAAAATTCCCTACAAAAAGTCGTTTGGCGCTTGGCTTAAATCAGGTGATAATGCGCAGTTACCATTGTGTTGAATTTTAAAAGAGTGCTATGTCCCATATTTCTGTATTACTTCACGAAACTGTTGATGCCTTGTTGGCAGAGCGCAATACAGGAATTTATGTAGACGGCACTTTTGGTCGTGGCGGTCACACGCGTTTATTGCTGTCTAAACTGGATGCCAATGCCAAAGTGTATGGTTTTGATAAAGACCCACAGGCTTTAGAAACAGCACGTCAACTTGAGCAAGAAGATTCACGCTTTGAAATTATTCATGCCAGTTTTGCAGATTTAAAACAAGAACTTGCTGCGCGTGGTGTAGATTTTGTCGATGGTGTCATGGCGGATTTAGGCGTTTCATCCCCACAATTGGACCAAGCTGAGCGTGGTTTTAGCTTTATGCACAGTGGTCCGTTGGATATGCGTATGGACAACTCTAAAGGTCCAACGGCTGCTGAGTGGTTAGTGAATATTGAAGAAGAGCAATTGGCCAATGTGATTTATCAATATGGTGAAGAACGTTATAGCCGCCGTATTGCTAAAGCCATTAAACATGCAGGTTATATTGCAACGACTGGTGAGTTGGCTGAAATTGTAAAAGTGGCGCATCCCAAATGGGAAAAAAATAAGCACGCAGCGACGCGTACTTTCCAAGCCATTCGTATTGCCATTAATAAAGAATTAGAAGATGTAGAGGTATTTTTACCGCAAGCGGTTGAAGTACTAAAGCCAAAAGCGCGTTTAGCCGTGATTAGCTTTCACTCGCTTGAAGATCGTTTAATTAAGCAATTTATTCAAAAAGAATCAACCCTGCCTGAAGATCATGGTTGGGGTTTACCTCAGCAACAACAAGATAACCGTCGTTTAAAGAAAGTCGATCGTGTAAAGGCCAGTGAAGCAGAAGTAAAGGCCAATCCACGTTCACGTAGTGCATGGTTGCGTGTAGCGGAACGTTTAGCAAACAAAGGCGAATAATGAAAAACCAAGAGCAAACTGTTGATCCAAGTGAGAGCAAACTGCCGCTCAAGCGCAATCTGAGTTATGCGCTTTTGGTAGTTTTCGTCTTTACGAGTGCGATGATGGTGGTGTTTCAAGTCTTTGAATATCGACACGATTATCGTCAGCTCAGCAGTTTAAACCGCGAAAAAGAAGCTTTAAATGCAGAATGGGGGCGCTTGCTGATTGAGCAACAAACCTTTGGGGCAACCGCGCAAATTGGTACGCGTGCGGTCACTCAATTACGCATGTACTCACCTCCGGCAGCACAAACTGTCGTGATTTCTTTACCGATGAACCCTGAACAGAAATAATAAGCATGGCCGATTCGCAAAAAAAACCAATACGCAAAAAAAAGCAGTCTATTACCGAAAAAAATACCCTAAGTATAGACATGTGGCGCTTTTACTTAATGTGGGGCGTGGTTTTGGCTGTTTTTGTGGTTTTGTTGGGGCGTGCCTTTTATGTACAGATTCTCAATAAAGAGTTTTTGCAAAATAAAGCCGATGCCAACATGGTGCGTACCGAAACCATTAAACCCATGCGTGGTGTGATTTATGACCGGCATGGCGTACCTCTTGCGATTAGTACCCCAATTATGAATGTGGTGATTGATCCACAAGATTATTTTAGCAATAAAAAAACCTACGACGACACCATGGCAAAGTTGGCGGTTGACCCGACCAATACCAAATTAAAACGTCAATTGCCTGAAAAAAATCTGAATTTAGATGAACTTGCCGATGCTGTGGGTATGGATCGTGCTGAATTACGCAAAAAAGTCTACGCACGTCCTAGTTCACGTTATGTGGTGCTGAAAAAAGAAGTGCCACCGCCACAAGCGCAAATGATTGTGGAGCGTAATTTCCAAGGCGTCTATACCGAGAAAAATTATAAACGTTACTATCCACAGCCACAGCCCAGTGCGCAAATTATTGGTTTAACCAACAGCGAAAGCACGGGGATTGAAGGCTTAGAGATGCAACTGAATACGCGCTTAGCTGGTATGGCTGGGGAGCAACGTATTTTGCGTGACAAAAAAGGCAATCGCGTTAAAGATCCAGATATTTTGCGTGAAGTTGAACATGGTGAAAACATCACCTTAAGTATCGACTCACGTTTGCAATATATTATGTATCGTGAATTAACTGCGGCCGGTATTGCCAATAATGCACGTTCAGCAACCGCAATTGCAGTCGATGTTAAAACCGGTGAAATTTTAGCCATGAGCAGTTGGCCATCGTATAACCCCAACGACAAAAAAGGCTTAGAAAACAAAGATGCCATGCGTAACCGTGGTGCTGTCGATTCATTTGAGCCGGGTTCTACCATGAAGCCTTTAACGGTGGCCATGGCTTTAGAAAGCGGCAAATATAATGTTAATAGTGTAGTCAATACTGCACCGGGCAATATGCGCGTGGGTAACCATACTATTCGTGATACGCATAATTATGGGGCATTGACCTTAGGTGGCATTATTCAAAAATCATCCAACGTGGGTGTGGCTAAATTAGCTTTATCTTTGCCGTATGAAACTTTACCGACCTTTTATAAACGTTTAGGTTTTGGTCAGCGTTCGGCTGTGAAATTCCCTGGTGAAAGTGCAGGTTTAATCTTGCCACCAAGCAAATGGAATGTGTCAGAAGTGGCCACCATGTCTTATGGTTATGGTTTAAATGCCACAGTGTTACAGCTCGCTGATGCCTATGCCATGCTTGCCAATAAAGGTAAAAAAATGCCGTTAAGTTTGTACAAACTTGAAGGTTTACCGCAAGGCGAGCAAGTGATTGATGCCAAAATTGCCGATCAAGTGATGTTAATGATGGAATCTGCCACCCAACCGGGCGGTACAGCAACGCGTGCCACCATTCCAGGTTATCGTGTAGCGGGAAAAACCGGTACAGCGCATAAATTACGTGCAGACCGTAAAGGCTATTCAACCAATGAATATCGTGCTTTATTTGCTGGTGTTGCACCTGTTAGCGACCCACGTTTAGCCATGGTGGTTGTGGTTGAAAATCCAAAAGGCAGCTACTACGGTGGTACGGTTTCGGCCCCTGTATTTGCCCGTGTGATGCAAGAATCCTTACGTTTACTCAACGTTCCTTTAGATAAACCCTTAGAGAGCCACAAGCCCAAGTCATAGGTGAGCCATGTCAATCACATTTCAACAGCTGTATAGCACAGACCAAAGCGCTGCTTGGATGACACAATCCTTTCAGGGCTTTCAACTCGATAGTCGCAAAGTACAGCCAGGGCAAATTTTTATTGCCCTGACTAGTTTTTCACAACCTGAAAAAACTGCCGAATTTGCGCAAAAGGCTTTATCTCAAGGGGCTTTAGCTGTCATTTCTGAGACAGATTTAGAGATTGCACCAAGTGTAGTGGTACCCAATGTTCGGTATTTAATGGGTCAATGGCAAAAGCAGTATTTAGAAGATAGCCAACCTGTAACACCAGCACGTGTTTTAGCGGTCACAGGCACCAATGGTAAGACCACCATTTCACGCTTAGTGGCTGAATTGATGATGTTGCAAGGTAAAAAGTGTGCTGTGATGGGCACCACTGGCAATGGAATTTTGCCAAATTTAGAAGCATCATCGCACACCACCTTAGATGCGTTGCATTTACAAACGGCGCTGCATGATTATGCTGTCCAAGGTGCCCAATTTGCTGCGATTGAAGCCAGTTCGCACGGCTTAGAACAAGGTCGTTTAAATGGCTCAAACATTGAAATTGCAGCGTATAGCAATTTAAGTCGTGATCATTTGGATTATCACGGTACATTAGATGCTTATGCCGAAGCTAAAGCACAGTTATTTGCTTTTTCAAGCTTAAAAGTGGCCATCATTAATTTAGATGATGACTATGCAGCTACCATGATAGCGGCTGCACAACACAATCCTGCTCAGCCTAAAATTTTAACTTATTCAACAACCCAAGCAGCGGATTATCAAGTCAAAGACATTGCCTATAGTTTAAATGGGGCAAGCTTTAGCTTAGTGACAAAAGAGGCTGAATATAAAGTCAACAGTCCATTGCTCGGTCACTTTAATATTGAAAATCTTGTGGCAGCACTGATCAGCGTTGAGCAGGCAGGCTTTGCATTGGCCGATTTAATTGCGACTGCACCGCAACTCAAAGGTGCACCAGGGCGCATGCAAGTGATTCGTGATGATGAGCGTTTATTCGTGGTGGATTACGCGCATACACCAGATGCTTTAATTCAAGTGTTACAAACTTTAAAACGCCATGTTGCACAAGATCTATGGGCGGTGTTTGGCTGTGGTGGTGACCGTGATCGTGGCAAGCGTCCATTAATGACTCAAGCGGCATTACAAGGTGCGGATATTGCCTTACTCACTTCAGACAATCCACGCACCGAAGATCCTGAACAAATTTTTAGTGATATGAAAGCAGGTCTAGATTTTAGCCAGCACTGTGTCCGTGAAATTCATGATCGTCGTGAAGCGATTAAATTTGCAGTTCAACATGCTAAAGCCGGCGACATCGTGGTCATTGCAGGCAAAGGGCATGAAAATTATCAAGAAATTAATGGGGTACGTCATTGGTTTGATGACGTTGTCGAGGTGCAAGCTGCGCTTAATATGCCAAAGCAGGCCGATCGTGCCTACCCAGCACAATAGGAAAATAACATGCATACTTCAACCACCAGCACGGCTACTTTACAGCCTTGGACTGCCGAAGAATTAGCGCTTGCAACACAAGGCCACTGGCATAATAACCAAATGCCACAAGGGACAATTAAACGTATTTTAACCGACTCGCGTCATGCCGAAGCAGGGGATGCATTTTTAGCCCTTAAAGGCGAGCGTTTTGATGCGCATGACTTTATTGCTCAAGTGGCTGAAAAAGGCTGTCAAGTTGCCATTGTGAGTCAGCCTGTAGATATAGACATTTGCCAATTGGTGGTCAGCGATACCCGTTTGGCTTTAGGTGCTTTAGGTGCATACCGTCGTCAGCAAAACCCACAGCTCAAAGTCATTGCATTGACAGGCAGTAGCGGTAAAACCACCACCAAAGAAATGCTGGGTAGTATTTTATCGCGTATCGCACCGACTTTAATTACCCGTGGCAATCTAAACAATGATTTAGGTGTGCCGATGATGTTGCTTGAGCTACGTCCTGAGCATCAATATGCCGTGATGGAATTGGGCGCAAGTCATCAAGGTGAAATTGATTACACCTCAAATTTAGTACAGCCGCATGTGGCAGGTATTTTAAATATTGGGACAGCGCATTTAGGTGAATTTGGTGGGCGTGAGGGTATTTGCCGCGCGAAATCAGAAATTTATGCCCATCTTGCCCAAGATGGTACGGCAATTGTGCCAAGTGCTGATGATTTTAGCGAGCAAATCAAAACCGCGGTGTACCATCAAAAGGTTTTAAGTTTTGGTCAAGGTGGCGACATTTTTGCAACCCATATTGATTTAAAGCCGCAAGAAACCGTCTTTAGCTTACATAGCCCACAAGGTTCACGCACAGTGACCTTACCTTTTGCAGGCGAGCATAACGTAGACAATGCTTTAGCTGCGGTGGCCTTTGCTTTAGCACTTGAAATTAGCCTTGATGATATTGTGACCGGTTTAGAACAAGCCCAAGGCGCTAAAGGTCGCTTAAACTTTATTCCACATAAACATCATTTATTTATTGATGATACTTACAATGCCAATCCCACCTCCATGCGCGCAGCTGCTGAAGTGCTGGCCCAGCAAGAGGGCATTCGGGTGATGGTGATTGGTGATATTGGTGAACTTGGCGCATCTGCGGCCATTGAGCATTATAAGCTTGGTCGTGATTTAGTCTCAGTCAAAGGCATTAACTTTGTGGTGGCTGTGGGTGAATTTGCACCTGCCACACAAGAAGGTGCCCGTAGTACCCAATATGGTAAAAAAATGCAGGCTTTCTTAACTCAAGAACAAGCCTTACCGTTATTAATGAATCTAGTCGAAACACATCAAACGCAATCCATGAGTTTCTTGTTTAAAGGTTCTCGTTTTACCCATATGGAAACGTTGATGGCGCAATTGATGGAGAAACTCTAAATGCTACTTTGGTTGTTTGAGCACTTAGCGAGTTATCATGACTCGTTTGGTGTGGTGCGTTATTTAACGCTACGTGCTTTGCTCAGTGTGTTAACCGCACTTGGGATTGGCTTGGCGCTTGGTCCTTACATGATTCGTAAGTTACAAGCCTTAAAATACGGTCAAGCGGTGAGTAGCTTTGCACCAGAAGGGCATGCGAAAAAAATGGGCACGCCAACCATGGGTGGCTTACTGATTTTACTCTCGATTGGCGTATCCACGTTACTTTGGGCCGATTTAAGTAACCCTTATGTGTGGATTGTCTTGGCGGTAATGGTGATTTTTGGTGCTGTAGGCTGGGCGGATGATTGGATTAAAATCCGTTATAAAGATAATGCCGGTTTACCTGCACGTAAGAAATTCTTTTGGACATCAGTGGGTTCAATTGGTGCAGGTATTGCCCTGTATTACATCGCAACCTTGCAACCAACTGCGGCGCAAACCGCTTCAATGCTTGATGTATTAATCCCGTTTTTTAAAGATATTTCCATTCCACTGTCGATTATTCCTTTAGGCATTGGCTTTATTATCTTTACTTATTTGGTGATTAATGGGGCATCCAATGCAGTGAACCTAACCGACGGTTTAGATGGCTTAGCGATTATGCCGATTGTGTTGGTTGCCGCAGGTTTAGGTGTATTTGCTTATTTGGCAGGTGATATCCGCTTTGCTAACTATTTACATATTCCGTATGTCAAATATTCATCAGAATTGGTGGTGATTTGTGCTGCCATGATTGGCGCAGGCTTAGCCTTTCTTTGGTATAACGCACACCCTGCACAAGTGTTTATGGGTGATGTGGGCGCATTATCATTGGGTGCCATGCTTGGTACTATTGCTGTCATGGTTCGTCAAGAAATCGTATTTGCCATTATGGGCGGTGTATTTGTGGTCGAAGCCATTTCAGTATTTTTACAAATTGGCTCGCTACGTATGCGTAACAAACGCGTCTTTTTGATGGCACCTTTACATCATCATTACGAGAAAAAAGGCTGGCGTGAAACCCAAGTGGTGATTCGTTTTTGGATTATTACAATTATGCTGGTAGTTTTAGGCTTAATGACCTTAAAATTACGTTAAGCAAATCGTAAAAAAGGAAGTCGGCATTTGCCGGCTTTTTTGTTTTTGGAGAAAATGATGAATCTACTCATGTGCCCTGTATGTCGGGAAAAATTGAGTCTTACAGAAAAAACATGGCACTGCGTAAATCGTCACAGTTATGATTTGGCTAAACAAGGCTATGTCAATTTACATGTGGTACAACACAAACACAGTAAAAATCCAGGTGATACGCCCGAGTCTGTACAAGCACGCCGTGCTTTTTTAAGTGCAGGGCATTACGCGCCATTACAACAAGCAGTGGTTCAAAAGATTGCTGACTTACGTATCGAAAACTTACTCGATATTGGCTGTGGTGAGGGCTATTACACCAATGCTATGCAAGCTGAAGTTTTGCAATGTATGGGTGTGGATATTGCCAAAAATGCAGTACAAGTGGCAGCAAAACTCAATAAGGACATTACTTGGGTGGTGGGTACAGGCGCAACTTTACCTGTACTGGATGCTTCGATTGACTTATGCACCAGTTTGTTTAGCCCGATTCCAAAGCAAGAAATCTTAAGAGTGCTTAAAGACAATGGCTATTTAATGGTGGTCACTCCAGCCGAGCAACATTTATATGCCATGCGTGAAGCGTTGTTTGAAGAAGTAAAAGCGCATGATTCAGCCAAGTTTGTAGAACAGCTTCAAGATGACTTTGATTTGGTTGAAGACATCGTGATTGATGCACCTATGCAACTCTCACAAAGTGATTTAAAAAATTTAATTGCCATGACGCCTTATGCCTATAAAGCCAAACCTGAACGTCGAGCAGCTTTAGAAGCACATGAAACATTTGATTTAGCTGCACAATTTCAAATTTATCTGTTTTTATTCTACTTCATTAATCAGATTTTCTAAGGAATCTGGGGCAGGTGTTGGCTTAGGCGTAGGTTGAGCCTGCATCGGAGGTGGTGCTTCACGTACAGGTTTTAAAGGTGCATCCCCTGGTAAATCAGCAAAGTCATTTTCTACACTACGTTTGGGTGCCACAGGAACAGGACGATACACAGGACGTGCTAAAGGTGGCGCACGATCTTGAGATGGCTCTTCAAGCTCAAGGCTTTGCGGTTGACTACGGTCACGTGGCGCTTTGGCTTTGGTATCTAAACTCACCCAAGCCGATGGGGTGCCTTTTAAGGATTTCTCCATAAAATCACTCCAAATCGGTAACGCTGCTACACCACCGTATTCACGGCGGCCTAAGGTGGTCGGTTGGTCAAAGCCAACCCAAGTCACGGTGACTAACTTGCCATTAAAGCCTGCAAACCATGCATCTTTGGCATCATTGGTGGTACCTGTTTTACCACCTAAATCATCACGACCAATTTTTAACGCTGCACGGCCAGTACCGTGGTTAATCACATCACGTAAAATATTGGCCATATCATAAGCTGAGCTTGATTTTAAAATACGCTGTGCTTGACGGTATTGTGTGGTATCAACAGTTTTAGTATCGCTTGTAGCTGCAACTGTGGTTGCAGGTTCAGAGGCGGCTTGAGCTTCAGAGGCGGCTTCTAAAAAAGCAGCATCATCGGCTGAAATGTCTTTTGCCTCTGTTGTTGGCGTCTCAGAGTCAATACAGCGAATACATGCATATTCAGGATTGGCGGTGTAAATTACTTTACCGTAAGCATCTTCAATACGTTCAATAAAGTAAGGTTGGACACGGTAGCCACCATTGGCAAATGTGGCATAGCCTGTCGCCATTTGTACAGGTAAAACTTGTGGGGTACCCAATGCAATGGTGTAGTTACGAGGGATTTGATCTTCTTGTAAACCAAAATCCATAAATAACTGACGGGTACGTTCAAGGCCAACGCTTTGTAATAAACGCACTGAAACGGTATTACGTGATAAATACAAGGCTCGACGCAATGGAATCATACCTAAATAGCGACCGTCTGAGTTACGAGGCGTCCATTTGCCAATCGTAATAGGCGAATCACTCACCATGCTATGCGGTGTCATACCACGCTCAAGTGCCAAAGCATAGACAAAAGGTTTAATAATAGAACCGGGTTGGCGCCAACCTTGGGTAGCACGGTTAAATTTAGATTGATAAAAGTTATAGCCACCGACCACAGCCTCTAAAGCACCATTATTGGGATTAATGGCAATCAGTTGACCTTGTACTTTTGGCACTTGGACTAAGGCCCAAGCAGTCTTTTCGGTATTGGGACGTAAACGTACAATATCTTTAACTTTGACAATTTGCGAAGCACGACTTGGCGCGCCACCAACACTATTGGCATTGCGATACGGGCGTGCCCATGACATCCCTGACCATGGCACGGTAACAGTTGAACCATCTTGCATCAGGGCATCAAAGGAATTGCTACTCACTTTGACCACTTGTGCAGGGTAGGTATTGGCATAGGGGATAAAATCTTTTAAAGGTTTATCATGTGCTTCTGCACCGCGCCAACCATGACGACGATCATAGGCCTCTAACCCATCGCGTACCGCTTGTTCGGCATAGGCCTGACGTTCACTATGAATAGTGGTATAGACTTTATAGCCTGAATCGACCGCTTGCTCACCAAATTTAGACACAAGTTCGCTACGCACCATTTCACCGACATAGGGAAAACGGTTACTGATACTGCGATCAGGGGTATTTAAATTGATCGGTTCGGCGATTGCTATTTGATATTGCTCTTGGTTGATATAACCGAGTTGCAACATGCGCCCTAAAATCCAATTACGACGCTCTAAAGCACGTTCTGGATTGGCAATTGGATTATATTTCGATGGTGCTTTGGGTAAACCTGCCAACATCGCCATTTGCGAGATGGACAGTTCAGATAAGCTTTTATCGTAATAAATACGTGCTGCTGCGGTAATGCCGTAAGCATTTTTACCTAAGAAAATTTTATTGACATATAAAGTTAAAATTTCTTCTTTGGTTAAAGTTTGCTCAATTTTGCGTGCTAAAAAAACTTCAGTCAGTTTGCGTTTTAAAGTCCGTTCAGGGCTTAAGTAATAGTTTTTTGCTACTTGCATGGTGATGGTTGAACCACCAGTTTGCACATCAGAGCCTGTAACACTTTCTGTGACCGCACGTCCAAGCCCTTTAAAACTAATACCACTATGCTCAAAAAAAGCTGAATCTTCTGCGGCTAAAAAAGCATGTACAAAAGTTTGTGGAATTTGGTTATAGTCAACAGGTACCGAAAGTTTGCCACCATATTCAGCAATCAGTTGATTATCCGAGCTATATACTTGCATAGGTTTAAGAAGCGGCGCTTTTTTAAGCGTCGACATATCGGGTAAAGATGGGGCAATATAGAGGTACATGCCATAAAAGCCCATTGGGATTGAGACTAAAATTATAATTATGCTCAAAAAAAATGGATGTACACGACCCGAACAAGATAGCTTTTTCATAACAAGTAAGTTTTAATAAGAGCTAATGGCAAACTAATTGGTCGTCAGTATAGCCTTTACACTTACGGATTGTTAGATGAGTTATTGTATCTGTAGAAAATTATAGACCTAGACCGGTTAGTGGATTTTTGTTTTTGGGGATAAAAAAATAATAGGACTACATTGTGCTTAGGTTATATCGTAAACCAAACAAGGGGTTAATAGGCGTAGACATTAGTTCTACTTCTGTTAAGGTTTTAGAACTCGCTGTAAAGAATGGTAAGTATCATGTGGAAAGCTATGCACTTGTACCCTTACCTGAAGGCAGTGTCGTTGAAAAGAACGTTTTAAATGTAGAAGCGGTGGCGGATGCATTAGAGCGTGCTATTAATCTTGCTGACCCACATAGTGATCAGGCTGCCTTTGCAGTGCCAACGTCTATGGTGATTTCAAAAATCATTGAAATGGATGCTGACATGAGCGATGACGAGCGTGAAATACAAATTCGAATGGATGCTGAGCAATACATTCCATTTCCACTGGATGAGGTGAGCCTTGATTTTGAGGTTTTACCTGAGCGTCTAGCAAATCCTCATCGGGTTAAAGTGCTTTTAGTTGCAACACGTCTTGAAAATATTAGTGTTCGCTCAGAAGTTTTAGAGTTAGCCGGTTTAACTCCAAAGGTTGCTGATGTAGAAAGCTGTGCGATTGAAAATGCCTATCAAGTCTTTGCAGATACTTTACCTGTTGGGGTAAATACCGTTGCAATTTTAGATATTGGTCATACCATGACCACTTTATCTGTGATGCAACATGGCAAAGTCATTTATACCCGTGAACAAGTGTTTGGGGGTAAGCAGCTCACGCAAGATATTCAAAACCGTTATGGTCTATCGTTTGAAGAAGCGGGTCGTGCTAAAAGAACTCAAACTTTACCAGATGACTATGAAGCTGAAATCTTAGAGCCTTATTTAGATTCTGTGGTTCAACAAGCAGCGCGTTCTTTACAATTTTTCTTTTCTTCTTCCCAATTTAATGAAATTGATCATATTTTATTGGCTGGAGGTAACGCCAATATCACGGGGCTTGCAAAACTGATCCAGCAAAAACTCGGGTATCGCGTCACAGTTGCTAATCCATTCTTACAAATGGGTTTTTCAAGCAAAGTGGATGTGCAGAAAATTGAAAAAGATGCATCTTCCTTGATGGTGGCCTGTGGCCTTGCAATACGGAGTTTTGATTAATGCCAAGAATTAACTTACTCCCTTGGCGTGATGAGCTAAGAGAAAAAAGAAAAAAAGAATTTATTGCAGTTTCAATTGGCGTGGCATTAATTGGGGTGTTAGGGGTTGTAGGTACGTGGATGTACTTCGATCATAAACTTGAAGATCAAAATCAAGCCAATCAATTGGTGATGACCACCAATCAAAATCTTGATACACAATTGAAGTCTTTAGAAGGTTTACAAGAGCAACGTGATGCCATTGTAGAACGCATGAAGCTGATTCAAGGTTTACAAGGTCAGCGCCCTGTCGCAGTGCGTCTTGTCGATGAATTGGTACGTGTGACGCCAAGTAACATGCATATTACCAAGTTTGTACGTCAGGCTGATAAATTTACCATCGAAGGACGTGCTGATAGTCCAAATACTGTGGCAGACTTATTGCGTGGCTTAGAGGCGTCATCTTGGTATCGTAATGCCTTTATGAACTCATTCTTAGCGGCAGAAGAAAGCAAAGATAAACCTGCAAGTTCCTTAGTGCCACGCCGTGAAGACAGTTATGGCGCATTTGTGGTCACGGTTGATCTTGATGAGATTAAATTGGATGCAGTAGCTATAGAAGAGCTACCTGCAAGTGAAGCCAATGTAACAGCAGCGGGGGCACAGCCATGAGTCGTGAACAATTCGATGAATTAACGCAAGATCAAGCAGTTCGCCCCAAAAAGAAAATGACCGTTGAGAAATTCTTTCAACAGTTTAATACCCTTGATACCAGTAACTACGGTGGTTGGCCTTTATCAGTTAAAATTACCTGTTGGTTGTTTTTATTATTACTGACAGCGGCGATTGGCTATTTTTTAGCGATTAAACCTAAGTTAGATGCAATTGAAACTGCCCGTGCCCAAGAACAACAATTGTTGAATGAATTCCGTGAAAAGGATTCAAAGTTGCGTAACTTGCAGCAGTATCAAGCGCAATTGATTGAGATGCAGGCCAACTTTAATCAACAATTAGAGCAATTGCCTAAAGAAACTGAGATTCCAGGCTTAGTTGAAGATATTAACATTACGGGCGTCAATGCAGGACTGCGCTTTAAGAATATTCGTTTGCAAGATGAAATCAAGCAAGAATTCTTTATTGAGCAACCCATTGAAATGGAAGCCACAGGCGACTATCACGCCTTTGGTTCTTTTGTGGGTGCGATTGCTGCATTACCACGTATTGTCACTTTACATGACTTTGAAATTTCAGCAGTTGAGAGTAAAGAAAAACGTGCTGAAGTGCCTGTGATCACTTATAAAGTGAATGCCAAGACCTATCGTTATATTGGTACTACAGAACAAGCCGCAGATACAGCAGCTCAAGAGGGGACGCCATAATGCAAATGAGCAAAATTAGCTTAAGCTGCCTCTTAGGTTTAGCTTTGGTTGGATGTGACTCACGGATTGATACTGTGAATCAGCAGATGGCAGAGATTCGTAATCAACCACCTTTACCGATTGAGCCTGCACCTGTCTTTATGCCAGTACCTACATTTGACTATGCTGCCCATCAATTAAAAAGTCCGTTTATGCCAACCTCTTTGGCTGCAGAACTTAAAATTATGGCAGGTAAACGTGTTTATCCAAACTTTGCACGTACGCCACAGCCTTTAGAAAGTTATGCTTTAGAAACTTTAAATATGAAAGGCAGTATGCGCAGTACATCGGGCAAAGTGACCGCTGTGATTCAAACCCCAGATGGTGAGCTTGAGCGTGTACAAGTGGGAAGTTATATGGGCAATAACCATGGGCGAATCGTGCGTATTACACCTACACAAATTGATCTGATCGAAATCATTCCTGATGGTCGTGAAGGGTATTTAGAACGTCCACGTAGCCTTGTACTGCTTGGTGCAGCAGCGCCTTAAGGAATAACAATGAAGAATAGTGTGAAAGATTTTATTTTTGGGGATGGTGATACCATGAATTTATTCCGTCAGTTTTCGATGGCAACTGTAGCCATGGCCGTAATGCAAGTCGCCAATGCGCAAGTCAGCATTACCAATATTGTGCCGATGCAAGTACCCAATCAAGGCACTGAAATTCGTGTCATGTTTAACGGTGTACCACCTGAGCCACAAGCTTATCAACTTGAAAGTCCATCACGTTTAATTTTGGATTTTGAAAAAACCGCGCAAATCTTAAAACAAAACAATATTGCCATTGCTACTAAAGAAGCGAGCAATTTGGATGTCATGTCAGATGCTGAACGTTCGCGTTTAACCATTAACTTGGCAGATGCAGGTGCTTTCACGACGCGTGTTGAAGGCAACACTTACATCTTAAAAATCAATCCAACGGCATCTACTGGCGCAACAGCAGTCCCTGTAGCTGCAGCTAAACAAGCCCAAGGCATTACCAATATTGGCTTTGAACGTGGTTCAAGTGGTGAAGGCTTAGTGGTGATTGATTTAGCTGGTGCAAATACCCCTGTTGATGTACAACAGCAAGGTAGTAGAATCGTCGTACGTACCTTAGGCAACAAAGTGCCAACACACTTGGCACGCCGCTTAAATGTCAATGACTTTGCCACCCCTGCTTCAACCATTGATGCGCAAAACAATGGCAATAATGGGATCGTGACGATTCAGACCAATGGTAGCTATGAATATATGGCCTATCAAGCTGAAAACAAATTGACCATTTCAGTTAAACGTCCTGTAGATCGTAGTACTTTGACAGCTCAGCAAGCTGTAACGCGTACGGTACAGCATTATAATGGTAAAAAAATCTCGCTTGATTTCCAAGACATCGAAGTGCGCCGTGTTTTACAGTTGTTGGCAGATTTTACCGGTATTAACATGGTGGCAGCCGATACGGTACAAGGCAATATCACTTTACGCCTAAAAGATGTACCTTGGGATCAAGCTTTAGATATTATCTTAAAAACCAAGAATTTAGACAAACGCCATAATGGTAATGTGATTTGGATTGCCCCACTTCCTGAGCTGACCAAAGCTGAAGAAGAAGAAGCCAAAGCATTAGCGCAAAGCATTAAACTTGCTCCCTTACAAACTGAGTATGTGCAATTGAGTTATGCCAAAGCTACCGACATTGAAAAACTCATTGTCGATGGTCGTAATGCAGGTAATCGCAATAACAACAGTGGATCTTCTGCAGGCAGTGATTTGCTGGGTGATAGCGTTGGTTCATTACTCAGCCCACGCGGTACGGTATCAGTCGACCCACGTACCAACACTTTAATTATTAATGATACCTCGACCAAAATTGATCAAATTCGTAAGATGATTGATTTACTTGATGTTTCGGTCAAGCAGGTGATGGTTGAAGCCCGTATTGTACGAGCTTCTACCGACTTTACCAAAGAAATGGGAGTCAAGTGGGGCTTAGTTTCACAAGGGATTAATAAAAATGATCACTTACTGGTCGGTGGTAGTGACCAAACCTTGTGGGATTTACGTGATGAACCCAATGAAAATGGCGGCTATGACATTCAACGTCCAGATAATTTAAACGTAGATTTAGGTGTGGCGGGCGCAGCTGGTCGTGTGGCGTTTGGTTTAATTAGTTTATCTGACTTTATGTTAGACCTTGAGCTTTCTGCTTTACAATCTGATGGTTATGGTGAAGTTATTTCGACACCAAAAGTCTTAACCGCAGATAAACAACAGGCCAAAGTAGCATCTGGTCAACAGATCCCTTATCAAACCACTTCATCTTCAGGTGGTAGTACAACAGTAGATACCCAGTTTAAAGATGCTTTATTAAGTTTAGAAGTCACGCCAAGTATTACGCCAGATGGCAAAGTACAAATGCAGCTTTTAATCAATAGCGATTCACCATCAGGTACAGCACCAAATGGCGAGATCATTTTAAATAAAAATGAAATCAATACCAACGTGTTGGTCAATAATGGCGAAACTGTGGTGCTAGGTGGGATCTTTGAGCAAGAAACCCAAACTCAACAAACCAAAGTCCCATTCTTAGGTGATTTGCCATATGTGGGTCGTTTGTTCCGTAGAGATTTGAAATCTGAAGATAAGCGTGAGCTATTGATTTTTGTTACACCACGAATTGTTAATGACAGTGTTTCAAGAAATCATTAATATATTTTCAATTTAAGCAAAATTAATAGGTGACTCCTTGCCAAGCAAAGAGTTTGATACCCTACCAAATATCTATTTGGTAGGGCCCATGGGGGCAGGTAAAACCACAGTTGGTCGTCATTTGGCAGAGCTGTTAGGACGTGAGTTTTTAGACAGTGATCACGAAATTGAACGTAAAACTGGGGCCTCCATCCCATGGATCTTTGACAAAGAAGGCGAAGTTGGTTTTCGTGAACGTGAAACTGCGGTCATTGATGAGCTAACTGAACGTTCAGCTTTGGTGCTGGCTACAGGTGGTGGTGCAGTGACCCAAGCCCCAAATCGTCAATTCTTAAAACAACGTGGCATCGTTGTTTATCTGTATACGCCGGTTGAAATTCAATTACAGCGTACCTATCGCGATAAAAATCGTCCCTTATTACAAGTTGAAAATCCTGAGCAAAAGCTACAAGAGCTGCTTGAAATTCGTGATCCTTTATATCGTGAAGTGGCTCATTATATTATTGAAACCAACCAAGGCGCTGCGCGTGATTTAGCGCAAAAAATCTTGAATTTGATTTCAAATAACTCTCAAGTATCAGTTGAATAAGCGATCTTAACATCATGCAAACTTTACACGTTGAACTCGGTGATCGTCGTTATCCGATCTTTATTGGTAGTGACTTAAATCCTCAAGCATTACTTGAACCGTATATTAAAGGTCGTCAGGTGATGATTGTCAGTAATACAACGGTTGCACCGCTGTATTTACAGCATTATGTCACCGCCCTTAAAGCCTTAGACAAGACGGTTGCGACGTGTATTTTGCCTGATGGTGAGCAGTACAAAAACATTGAGCATTTAAATTTAATTTTTGACGCCTTACTTGAAGCGGGTTTTAACCGTGACTGCACGGTGCTTGCTTTAGGCGGTGGTGTAATTGGCGATATGGCAGGCTTTGCCTCAGCAGCCTTCCAACGTGGCGTGTATTTTGTACAAGTGCCAACCACGCTATTATCACAAGTAGATTCCAGTGTGGGTGGTAAAACAGGGATTAATCATCCTTTAGGTAAAAACATGATTGGTGCATTTCAGCAGCCACAAGTGGTACTCGCTGATATGTCACAGTTAAAAACACTCCCCCCGCGTGAACTCTCGGCTGGTCTTGCCGAAGTGATTAAATATGCATTGTTAGGTGATGTTGAGTTTTTGGCATGGCTTGAAACCCACATGGAACAATTGGTTGCAGGCGATGCTGAGCTTTTGGCTCAAGCGGTGTATCGTTCATGTGCCCATAAAGCACGTATTGTGGCCAATGACGAAAAAGAACAAGGCGAGCGTGCTTTACTCAATTTAGGTCATACCTTTGGTCATGCCATTGAATCATATTTAGGGTATGGCGAGTGGCTGCATGGTGAAGCTGTGGCGACTGGTATGGTGATGGCGGCCGATTTATCGATGCGCATGGGCTGGATTTCAGCCGAGGATTTAGAGCGTACAAAAAAAATCATTTCTCGTGCCAACTTACCGATCGTTTGTCCTAAAATTCCACTCGATGAATTCTTAGCTTTTATGGCGCATGACAAAAAAGTTTTAAACGGACAATTGCGCTTGGTCTTGCTTGAAAACTTAGGCAAAGCGGTGATTACCAAAGCATTTGATGTAGAATTGATGCAGCAGGCAATTTTAGCCCACCAAGAATAAGGTTTACTATGGCAGCTATCCGCACCTCAAAGCAAAAATTACAGCACACCTTTTGGTTGGGTTGCGGACTGCTGTGTTTATCTGGCGCACTCATTGCATGGGCCATCACCGATCAAGATCAACTTGAAGTGGTAGAAGTGGCCAAAGAAGCGCAAATCCCTGTACAAATTCAACCTGAAAAAGTCGCTGCAACCACGCATTTGGGTGGTTTGTTAGAGCAAGTGCGGCCTTTAGATATGACCACACGTGTGGTGGCAACAGGTCAACATGAAGCTGAATTTCGTGGCAATAAATTTATTGAAGACAATAAAAACAAATATGTGATTGAGTTGTTTCGTGTTTCTGAAGAACAAATTATTAATACGTTTTTAAAGAAACAAACACAGCGTAAAGACTATCGTTATTTACGTTTAAGCGGCGAAAATCAAGCTGAGCAATATGTGATGCTGTATGGCTTATATGGCAATCAAGACCAAGCGAAGGCAGCCCTTGCTGCCACCAATTTTGGTTTACCAAAATCAGCGCAAGCTCATGTAACGGCGCTGAGCGACTATCAAGAATTCGTCAATGATATGGGTTCGGATGAACTCGGTTTAAATAAAAAGTTATATGAAGTAAAACTACGCCCTGTGGCCTTACCGCGTGTAGATGAAAGCGTATTGGCTGAAGCCAAACGTAACTTAGCCCGTCAGCAAGCGCTGACTCGTACTACACCACGTCAAACGGCTGTGTCTCCTCAGTCACAAAATCAAACTGCACCTACTATTCATCCTGAAAAAGCCACCACATCAACTACAATTGTACGTCGTGATCAACAAGGTACTGTGGTGGATGTTGAGAAAACCCAGAGCCAAAGCAACGGCGAATAGTCCTTTACCGGGGCACAATAAAGTGCAAAAAAATCCTCTAATTTTGTCCTAAAATAGCGCATCTTGCTTATTACATGCTCATTTTTGCCCATTTTCGGTGCAAAAATAATCAAAATACATGATTTAAAATCGATTTGAGTCTGTTAAAGTCGTCAATATAAAAGCTACAACACCTAAATAAAAAACTTGGCATCGTTCTTGCTTTATTGCTGCATGAATTGAGTCAATGTCCTGTTTTGGCGCGGCAGACTCCAAAAACTGTGCACGATCTTGCGTTAAAAGAGTGCTTAAAGTGATTGGCGGCTTTGCTAACTCAAACTTAGGAACATACCCAACAAAAAATGAACTGTTAATTGCCCATTGATGGGCTCTGTAAGAAGGGTACGCTATGCACATGCCATCGCCTCACAATGTAGCTCCCACTCAAGGTTTGTATCAACCCGATGAGTTTAAAGATAACTGTGGTTTCGGCTTAATTGCTCACATGCAAGGTGATGCAAGCCATGACTTAGTCAAGACCGCCATGCACAGTTTAAGTTGTATGACCCACCGTGGTGGTATTGCCGCAGATGGCAAAACAGGTGATGGTTGTGGCTTATTATTGGCAATGCCAAAAGCGTTCTTCCGTGAAGAAGCAAAAAAAATTAGTGATATTACGTTAAGCGAAGTCTTTGCTGTGGGTACGGTATTTTTAAACCTAGACCCAGCTTTAGCCTTAAATGCTAAACAAATTTTAACCAAAGAAATTGAAGCAGAAGGCTGTCGCGTATTGGGTTGGCGTGTTGTTCCAACCAACAATGATGCTTTAGGTTCAATTGCGATGCAGTCTTTGCCAGCGTTTGAACAAATCTTTGTCAATTGCCCAATGGGTGTGACTGAGGTTGAATTTAACCGTAAATTGGTGATGGCACGTCGTCGTGCTGAACAACAAATCAATGACCCATATTTCTATGTAACAACCTTATGCTCAACAGTGATTAGCTATAAAGGTTTGATGATGCCGGTGTATATTGCCGACTTCTACTTAGATTTAGCCGATACGCGTCTAGCTTCACATATTGTGGTGTTCCACCAACGTTTCTCGACCAATACCTTGCCACGTTGGCCATTGGCACAGCCGTTCCGTTATTTAGCGCATAATGGCGAAATCAATACCATTACCGCTAACCGTAACTGGGCTGTGGCACGTACCCCTAAATTTGCAACGCCATTTTTACCGGGTATTACAGAACTCAATCCAATTGTAAACCGTACTGGTTCGGATTCTTCAAGCTTAGACAATATGCTTGAGTTATTGGTCGGTGGCGGTATGGATTTATTCCGTGCGCTGCGTATGCTCGTACCACCTGCATGGCAAAACGTAGAAACTTTAGATGTTGATTTACGTGCTTTTTATGAATTTAACTCAAAACACATGGAAGCATGGGATGGTCCAGCAGGGCTTGTGATTCAAGATGGGCGTCATGCCATTTGTATGCTAGATCGTAATGGTTTACGTCCGGCACGTTGGGTGATTACCAAAAATGGTTACATCACGCTGGCTTCAGAAATTGGCGTATGGGGTTATGAACCTGAAGATGTGATTTCTAAAGGTCGTGTGGGTCCGGGTCAAATCTTAGTGATTGATACCTTAACCGGCAAAATGCTGGATACTCAAGATGTCAACAATCATCTTAAAAACATGCGTCCATATCGTGAATGGTTACGTGATCATTCAGTACGTTTACAAGGCAGCACCGAACTTGAAGAACATTTATGTGATCAAGGCTTAAAAGGCGAACAGCTTAAAGCCTCACAAAAAATGTTTATGGTGACTTTTGAAGAACGTGATCAATTGCTGCGTCCAATTGCAGAAAGTGGTCAAGAAGCGGTGGGCTCTATGGGCGATGACACGCCAATGGCAGTTCTGTCACGTCAAGTGCGTCATGTGTCGGATTATTTCCGCCAACAGTTTGCACAAGTGACCAATCCGCCGATTGATCCATTACGTGAATCGATTGTGATGTCGCTTGAAACTTGTTTTGGTCGTGAGCAAAACGTGTTTGAGCAAAGCCCTGAACATGCTGATCGTTTGATTGTTTCAAGCCCAGTGCTGTCCAACTCAAAAATGCATCAGATTCGCACGCTAGGTCGTAAAGGCTATGAGATTGCCGATATTGATTTGAACTATGCCCAAGACGAAGGCTTACAGGCTGCAATTACACGTATTTGTCAGCAAGCAGCACAAGCCATTCGTGATGGTAAAACATTATTGGTGCTCTCAGACAAAAAAATCCGTGAAGGACATTTACCTGCCAATGCCATGATGGTCACCGGTGCAGTACATCATCATTTAATTCAAGTGGGTTTACGTACCGACGCCAATTTAATTATTGAAACAGGTTTTGCCCGTGATCCGCATCAGTTTGCTGTATTGCTAGGCTTTGGTGCTACTGCCATTTATCCATACTTAGCGTATGACGTGATCAATGATCTGATTGCCAAAGGCGAGTTATTGGGCGACCCTGTGTATGCGCAAAATAATTTCCGTAAAGGTATTGAAAAAGGCTTACTCAAAGTTTTATCTAAAATGGGGATTTCAACGGTTGCTTCTTACCGTGGTGGTCAGTTATTTGAAGCGGTTGGTTTAGCGAATGAAGTGGTTAACACCTGTTTTATTGGTGTGCCAAGCCGTATTCAAGGTGCAACCTTTGTAGATTTAGAAAACGATCAGAAAAAATTAGCCGATTTAGCGTGGAAAAACCGTAAGCCAATTGAGCAAGGTGGCTTACTCAAATTTGTATTTGCTAAGGAATATCACGCCTTTAACCCAGATGTGATTAACGCCCTACATAAAGCAGTCCGTTCAGGTGATTACGCCGATTTTAAAGAATATGCACAGTTGGTCAATACCCGTCCAATTGCCACTATTCGTGATTTATTTAAACTTAAAACTGACCATTCAATTGCCCTAGAACAGGTTGAATCAGTTGAACAAATTTTACCGCGCTTTGATTCAGCAGGGATGTCTTTGGGTGCATTATCACCAGAAGCACATGAAGCAATTGCCATTGCCATGAACACGATTGGTGGGCGTTCAAATTCCGGTGAAGGCGGTGAAGATCCTGCGCGTTATGGCACCATTCGTAACTCGAAAATCAAACAAATTGCATCGGGTCGCTTTGGTGTCACTCCTGCATATTTAACCTCAGCAGAAGTGCTGCAAATTAAAGTGGCACAAGGTGCAAAACCGGGTGAAGGTGGTCAGTTACCGGGGGGTAAAGTCAACGGTCTGATTGCACGTTTACGTTACTCGGTACCGGGTGTAACCTTAATTTCACCACCGCCGCATCATGACATTTACTCGATTGAAGATTTATCACAGTTGATCTTTGACTTAAAACAAGTCAATCCTCAAGCGATGGTGTCGGTCAAACTCGTATCTGAGCCGGGTGTGGGCACGATTGCCGCAGGTGTTGCCAAAGCCTATGCCGATTTCATTACCATTTCAGGTTATGACGGTGGTACAGCAGCGTCGCCACTGTCTTCAATTCATCATGCTGGTTCGCCGTGGGAATTAGGTTTAAGTGAGGCGCATCAAGCACTGCGCGTGAATGACCTACGCGGTAAAGTGCGCGTACAAACCGATGGTGGTTTAAAAACAGGTTTAGATGTGGTCAAAGCCGCCATTTTAGGTGCAGAAAGCTTTGGCTTTGGTTCTACCCCAATGATTGCTTTAGGTTGTAAATACCTGCGTATTTGCCATTTAAACAACTGTGCAACTGGTGTAGCAACGCAACAAGATCATTTACGTGAGCAGCATTATATTGGTGAGCCAGAAATGCTGATCAACTTCTTCACTTTTATTGCTGAAGAAACCCGTGAATGGTTGGCAGCCCTTGGCGTGGCGAGTTTAAAAGATTTGATTGGCCGTACCGATTTACTGGAAATTTTACCGGGCGAAACCGACAAACACGCGCACCTTGATTTGAGCGCTTTACTTGAGACACATCCATCGGCTGAAGGTAAAGCGCAGTATTGCCAAGTAGAAGGCAATGCACCATTTGATCAAGGCGTGTTAGCTGAGCGTATGGTGACGGATATGTTGCCTGCAATTGAAGCCGGAACAGGAGGCGAATATCACTTTAGAATTGGCAACTGTGACCGCTCGATTGGGGCACGTATTTCAGGTGAAATTGCCCGTCGTTATGGCAATTTAAGCATGGAAGATCAACCAGTTAAAGTGCATTTAACCGGTACGGCAGGTCAATCTTTAGGCGTATGGAATGCCGGTGGTCTACAGATTAAATTAGAAGGTGATGCCAATGACTATGTCGGTAAAGGTATGGCCGGTGGTTGTATCTCAATCTTCCCACCAAAAGGTTCACCGTTCCAAAGTCAAGAAACCGCTATTATTGGCAACACCTGTTTATATGGTGCAACAGGCGGTAAATTATTTGCCGCAGGTACCGCAGGCGAACGCTTTGCGGTGCGTAACTCAGGTGCATTTGCGGTGATTGAAGGCGCAGGTGACCATTGCTGTGAATATATGACCGGCGGAATTGTGACTGTATTGGGTAAAGTGGGGCATAACTTTGGTGCAGGTATGACCGGTGGTTTTGCTTATGTCCTTGATCTAGATAACGACTTTGTTGATCACTATAACCATGAATTGATTGAACTTAATCGTATCTCTACCGAAGCGATGGAAGAGCATAAAGCCTATTTACTCACCATCTTAGATGAACACATCCAAGAAACCGGCAGTGCTTGGGCATATAAAATCCGTCATGAGTTTGATTTTTATAGCCGTAAATTCTGGTTAGTCAAACCTAAGGCGGCTAACTTATTGACCTTACTCAAAAAGACACAAGCAGATCCACAATAATTCTACAAGCAAGATAAGGGCAGGTGTCAGTGACTTAAACCACACTGACACCCACCGACGGAGACAGATATGGCAGAGCGCCTAAGTAATGACTTTCAGTTTTTGGATGTAGCACGCCAAGACCCTGAAAAAAAAGATATCGATGTCCGCAAAGCTGAGTTTGTGGAAATTTATAAACCCTTTACAGCAGAAGTGGCAAAAAACCAAACCCATCGCTGTTTAGGTTGTGGTAACCCATATTGCGAATGGAAATGTCCAGTACATAACTACATTCCAAATTGGTTAAAGCTGATTGCCGAAGGTCGCATTTTCCAAGCAGCAGAATTGTGTCATCAAACCAATACCTTACCTGAAGTCTGTGGTCGGGTATGCCCACAAGACCGTTTGTGTGAAGGTGCATGTACCTTAAATGATGGCTTTGGTGCTGTTACGATTGGTAATGCAGAAAAATACATTAACGATACCGCGTTTGCTTTAGGTTGGCGCCCTGATATGTCACATGTGACATGGACAGATAAAAAAGTTGCGATTATTGGTGCAGGTCCTGCCGGTTTAGGCTGTGCTGATATTTTAGTGCGTGCCGGTGTTCGTCCTGTGGTATTTGATAAACGCCCTGAAATTGGTGGCTTACTCACTTTTGGTATTCCAGAATTTAAAATGGAAAAAGATGTGATGAAGCGCCGCCGTGAAATTTTCACAGGTATGGGCGTTGAATTTCGCTTAAATACCGAAATTGGGACAGATATCACCATCGAACAATTACTTGCAGATTATGATGCTGTGTTTATGGGTATGGGTACGTATACCTATATGAAAGGCGGTTTTGCCGGTGAAGATTTAGACGGTGTACATGATGCTCTTGATTTCTTAATTGCCAATGTGAATCGTACCCAAGGTTGGGAAAAAGACCCAGCAGAATATATTTCGGTACAAGGTAAAAAAGTAGTGGTTTTAGGTGGTGGCGACACTGCGATGGATTGTAACCGTACTTCAATCCGTCAAGGTGCTGAGTCAGTGACTTGTGCCTATCGTCGTGATGAAGCCAATATGCCCGGTTCACGCCGTGAAGTAAAAAATGCTCGTGAAGAGGGTGTACAGTTTGCCTTTAACCGTCAACCGATTGAAATTGTGGGTCAAAATGGCAAAGTCACAGGTGTTAAAGTTGTGACCACACAATTGGGCGAACCCGACAGCCGTGGTCGTCGTAGCCCTGAGCCTATTCCGGGGTCTGAGGAAATTTTACCAGCAGATGCGGTGTTGCTTGCCTTTGGTTTTCGTACATCACCTGCCGATTGGTTTAAGGATGTAAGCATTGAATTAGACGGTTCAGGTCGTGTAGTTGCCGCAGAACAGCAGCAATACAAATTCCAAACTTCTCATCCAAAAATCTTTGCCGGTGGCGATATGGTACGTGGCTCAGATTTAGTGGTGACTGCTATTTGGGAAGGTCGTCAAGCGGCTGAGGGCATCTTAGATTATCTAAATGTTTAATCCTATGTAAATCTAAACCCGCTCAGTGCGGGTTTTTTTATGCTTGCTTAAATAAAAACAACAATTCACAAAAGCCTTTATGATTACAATGCTTATAATTTAAATAAATACAACAAAAGCAGAGGACATACGTCTATGAACTTTATGAAAAAATCAGCAATTGCGATAACACTTGCCAGCACTTTAGTTTTCTCAGGCTGTGGCTATAACACCTTACAAGTCAAAGATGAAGCTGTGGTAGCGTCTTGGGCAGAAGTACAAAACCAGTATCAACGCCGTGCCGACTTGGTGCCTAATTTAGTTAATGTGGTGAAAGGCTATGCCAAACATGAAGAACAAGTTTTGACCCAAGTCACCCAAGCACGTGCCAATGTTGCAGGGTTAAAAGTTGATAAAGAAGTTTTAGAAGACCCTGCATTATTTGAAAAATACCAACAAGCCCAAGCACAGATGAGCAGTGCTTTATCACGCTTATTGGCAGTCACCGAAAACTATCCTGATTTAAAAGCCAATGAACAATTCCGTGACTTACAAGTACAACTAGAAGGCACCGAAAACCGAATTGCAGTGGCACGTAACCGTTATATCAGCAGCGTGCAAGATTTTAATAGTTACTCACGTCAATTCCCGCAAGTCATGACTGCTAAAGTGATTGGTATGAAAACCAAAGAAAACTTCAGTGCCGATGCCAATGCTCAAAATGCACCTCAGGTTTCTTTCGACTAAAACAGCTTAATCCGTAGGAGAGACCTATGCTCATCACACGGTTGCTCGGGATGACATTGCTGTTGCTTATGTTTGGCAGCAGCACGGTTTATAGTAATGAAGCCACGGCAACAGACACACAACAAGCCGTGGTGATGGGTCAAATCATTCAGCCGCAAGGCAATAATGCCACTCGTGCCACAGCACCTACACCTACCGCTAGCCAAGAGGCTGTGGCTAATGATCTTAATGAAGGCGAAATACGTACTTTACCCAGTTTAAATGAACCAATTGTCGATCAAGCCAATTTACTGAGCCCTGCCCAAAAGCAGCAAATTAGCCAAACGATTTTGCAATTGCACCAACAAGGCAAAGCACAAATTGGGGTAGTGATTGTGCCCACGACAGGTCAAGAAGATATTTTTAACTTCGCGATGCGTGTAGCCGAACAATGGCAATTGGGGAGTGCCCAACGTGACAATGGTTTACTCATGGCCATTGCCGTCAATGATCGACGTATTCAGATTTTAACCGGCTATGGCCTAGAAGGTGTGATGCCTGACATTATCACCAGTCGCATTATTCATCAGCACATCACGCCTTATTTTGCCCAAGGGCGTTATGCCGAAGGGATTGCCTCAGGCCTTGGGCAAATTCAAACTATTTTAAATCAAGACCCTGAAATTGCAGCACAAGCGGCGCAAGAGTTACAACAGCGCCAACAACAAGCCTTGCAAGAACAACAAGCACGTGAAAAAACCTTATCTACAGCATTGTTTATTTTAATTGCAGGTGTATTTGCTTCTTATATAGTAGGGCAGCGTTTAAGTGCTTCAACCGCAGCTGTGGCAGGTTTGGTGGCAGGTTTGGTCAATGGCGCAGGTTTAATCACCAGTGTGTTGTTGGCAGGTGGTATTTTTGTACTGTTGATTAGCTCCGTTGCACAACTGATTTTACAAATGTTTTTATCAGGCGCAGGACGTGGTGGCGGCGGTGGTTTAGGTGGTGGTGGTTACCGCGGTGGTGGTGGCGGCTTTGGTGGCGGAGGAGCTTCAGGATCATGGTAACAACAACAGAAACAACCCAAATTGTCACACAGCCTAAAGTTGAACATTTGGCTCAGCCCAGTCTAAAGCGTTGGTTAAAGCATTTTTTCTTTATGCCAGCCACTAAACGCTATTTTAATCAACAAGATCAACATGCCATTAGTGTGGCAGTGCAGCAAGCTGAGCAAGGTCATGTGGGTGAAATTCAAGTGGTCATTGAAGGGCATATTCCGTGTTCGCAAGCCTATCATCAAGATGTCAAAATGCGCGCCCGCGAATTGTTTGCCGAACTTGGCGTTTGGGATACCGAACGCAATAGCGGTATATTGCTGTATATCAATTTATGTGAACGCAGCGTTGAAATTGTGATTGATCGTGGCCTGAAATCTGCCACCCACCAAGCCACTTGGGACAATATTTGTCAGCAACTGATTGTAAGCATGCAGCAGCAAGAGTACCGACAAGCGGTTATTGAAGCCGTTTTAGCCATTGGTCAGGTGTTAAATCAGTTTTATGATGAAAACATACCCGATCAAAGTGACGAATTAGGTAATGCGCCAATTATGCTTGGTTAAAAAATAAGTAAACAACTGACAAAAATTGTCAGTTGTTTACATAAAAAATACATAAATATACAAATCAATTTTTAGCGGGTGGTTCATTTTTATATAAATTTTATTGTAAATCATGGTTTTAGTATAAAGACAAAATTAGTATTTAACTTTGGCACGCACTTTGCTTATAGTTACACATATAAATAAACATATATTTTTTGGAGAATATTATGAACGTTCAAAAAGGTTTTACATTAATTGAATTAATGATCGTAGTTGCGATCATTGGTATTTTGGCTGCAGTTGCAATTCCTGCGTACCAAGATTACACAGTACGTGCCAAAATTTCTGAATTGATTACTGCAGGCGGTGCTGCTAAATCTGCAATTTCTGAAGGTTATCAAACTAACGGAATGATTGGCGTAAAATCTGCTGCTGCTGCTGTAACTACTGATGCTGAGACAAAAGTAAGCAAATACTTACAATCAATTTCTGCAACAGATCTAGGCGTAATCACTTTAACAACTACAGAAGATGCGAGCTTAGCTAAAGATGCTCAAAAATCAAGTATTGTGTTAATGCCTTATATAGGCACTACAGCATTAGCTGCGAATACAACTACTCAAGGTTCAGTTGAATGGGCTTGTGCGTCAGCAGGTAATGAACAAGCAAAATCTCGTTTATCTACTGCAGGTACAGGTACTTTACCAGCAAAATATGCACCATCTGAATGCCGTTAATTCTTAGTCTAAGCTAAGTCATTCAAATAGAAAGCGCAGTCATGCGCTTTCTTTGTTTTTGCTGGGTGGTGGCACGCAATGTCGCAAAGATTACAATTTTTTATTAGACATCTTGGTATGTCTTTTCTGGTTTTAGTGCTTTGCTTTACGCTAATTTATTATTTTTGGTATCCCAATGCGCTACTTAGTGCAACGGGTGCTTTAAAAATTATTTTACTTATTTTCGCTATTGATCTAATCATTGGGCCAATATTAGGTTTAATAGTTTATCAACCTGCAAAAAAAAGTTTAAAGTTTGATTTGGCCGTGATTGTGGCGTTGCAAATTGTTGCACTGCTTTATGGTGTTTATACCATAGGACAGGGTCGCCCTGCATATATTGTATATAACGTAGACCGTTTTGAAGTGATCCGTCATAACGAGCTAATCATTGAAGATAACAAGCATCCTTACGCGCAGCTCTCATTTTGGCAGCCACCACAGTTCTTGGCTGTTGATTTTTCTAAAGATATAGAGCAACGTAATAACGATATGTTTGCAGAAATTTTTGCTGGAGTTTCTTTGGCGCAACGACCTGAGCGTTATGTGCCGATACAAACGCTTAAAAAACAAATTCAGCAGCGTAGCCAAACAGTAGATCAGTTATATGCTTTTAACGATCAACAGCAGGTCGATCAGATCTTAAAGCAATATCCTCAAGCCAATGCTTGGGTACCTTTAAAAGCCAATCATCAAGATATGGTGGTATTGCTACATAAAGAAACTGCTAACATTATAAGAATTGTTGATTTAAGGCCGTGGTCCTAAAACTGTATCAGCCAAATCCTTATGTTGATTTGGCTTTTTTATGTAAAAAATTTAAAAATTGACTATCATGTAGCCAAATTCGCTATTTTTTTTGTTATGAAATTCTATCTCCTGTTAACTGCTGCGGTGTTAATGGCACTGGCATGGCTTTTGCCAGTGCATTATCGCCCGTGGGTCACCTACACGGGTGAGCTATATGCATTTTTGGCACTTATTGCCTTAAGTTTTATCTTTATCCAACAAAAATTGCAGATTGCTAAAATTACTTTGCCTTTACTGGCTTTAAGTCTTGTGCCTTTAATTCAGTATGCATTCGGTCAGGTTTTTTTCTTTGATAAGGCATTACTGTGCAGCATTTTTGTCTTTGGCTTTTGGCTCAGTATTCAGTTGGGTTTTAATTTAGCTTATGAGTCAAAAGCGGCAAGAGAAACCTTATTTAGCAATCTATGCTATTTACTCACAGCCGTAGGGGCAGCCACAGCGTTTATTGCTGTATGCCAATGGGTCAATCTAGATGCTTATTTGCCGGGTATGCATAATATTAAAAGTTTTGGCGGACGTCCTTATGCCAATTTTGCCCAACCGAATAATATGGCAACTTTTTTACTCATTGCATTACTGGCATGTTGGTATTTATATGAAAAACAAAAGCTCGACAGTAAAGTTCTCGCCTTTATTGCAGCACTGATTGTCACAGGTGTGGTGCTTGGGCAATCGCGCACCTCTTGGGTAGCATGTTTGTGTATCTTATTTTACGGGGTTTATCAGTACTATAAAGGCGTACTTAGCCTCAAATGGTACTACTTAACAGCATGGAGTGCTTTATTTGTGGTACTGCTAATTTGGGCATTACCTTTAAGCGTAACAGTTTTATCGCCATTTGCAGATAGTGCGGTGGCAAGTGGTGCTGGTGCAGTCGAGCTATCAAAACGTGCCACTGGCGATATGTCACGCTTGGCAATTTGGCAGCAAATGCTACATGCCATTATGGAGCAGCCGCTTTGGGGTTATGGCTGGCACCAAACCAGTGTGGCTTACACCTTAATTAGTGATTATTTCCAAGGGCCTGTCTGGATTCGTAGCGCGCACAATTTTGTTTTAGATTTTTTAGTATGGAATGGTTTACTGATTGGCTTGCCGTTTTTGGCATATTTGGCTTATTGGGCAATCACTTTGTTGCGTCGTGTCAATTCGGTTGAATCTGTAATTGCACTGTTGATGGTCACGGTATTTACTGTGCATGCAATGTTGGAATTTCCACAGAACTATGCCTATTTCTTACTACCGATTGGTTTTATCTTGGGGATTTTGCAAGCACAGTCAAGCACCAAAACATGGCAACTCAGTCCACGCTTTATGCAAGTGACGCTAGTGCTAGGGATTGCACTTATCGCTTTGATTTATCGCGATTATGCAACCGTAGTACCCAAGCTCAATCAATCGATGCGTTATGAAAAAACGCCTGAGCAAATCACCAATCATGATCAAATTTATGTCTTAGAAGAATTTAACCGTCGTATTGAATGGATTCGGATGAGTCCATATACCCAAATCAGCCCTGATGAACTAACGCAAATTAGTGAGATTGTACTTAATTATCCAACCACTTATGACTTGTTTAAATATGCCAAATTGCTGGCTTTTAATGGTTATGAAGAAGAGGCCAAGCATCAGTTGTGGTTATTGCGTGAATTGCGTAATTTAGAAATTAGCTACGAAGAGCTGATTGAACTTGCACCACAGTGATAAAAAAGCCCGCAATCGCGGGCTTTTTTTTTAAATTTGGCTTTGAATATAGTTTTCAATACCCACATTTTCAGCCAAATCAAGTTGGGTTGTAGTCCAGTCTAAGTATTCTTCTTCTTTTTCAAGAATCTCTTGCAACATATCACGCGTCACATAGTCCATATGATTTTCAGCCAAAGCCACAGCCTTTTGTAGTGCCTCAATGTTCTCATTGACTTTACGGACGTCGCATTGCAGAACTTCCAAAGTATGCTGACCAATATACAGCTTACCTAGGTGCTGTAAATTAGGTAGACCTTCTAAAAATAAAACACGTTCAATAATTTTATCGGCATGTTTCATTTGACGAATAGATTCTTTGTATTCAGCCGAACCTAATTTTTCAATGCCCCAATCATTAAACATACGTGAATGCAAAAAGTATTGGTTGATTGCGGTTAAATGATGATACAACACTTGGTTTAATTGATTGATAACGTCACGATTGCCTTTCATTGCAGCCACTCCAAGAATTGCCATAAGGCTTTAATTTTAAATTAGAATCATGTTAAACAAAAAAAGCCATTGTCGCGAGTGATTTATAGAACAGCAAATGAAAATCGCAATCAAAAGCAGTTGTTGCCGCAAATTTTTGGCAAGAAAAAACCCGCTTAGAGTCATAAGCGGGGGAGGAGTTATTTGCCTAACGGCGTATTTTTATAATTATGCGGTTTTAAGCAGCCACAGAAATGCGCGCAGCAATCTGAGCAACTTCATCACTAATAATGGCGCGCGCCTCTGGTGCACAACGTCCACAGCATGTACCCAAGTCAAGTTGGTCACGAATTTCACGGTAACTTCCTGCACCATTCGCAACAGCTTCTTTAATATCCTGATCAGTAATACCGCGACATAGACATACGTACATCAGCAACCACATACAATGAAATAAATAAGATAACTAGTATTATTGATAATTATTATCAATTGTCAATTTATTTCATCTTATTCTTTGTGAATATTTATTGAGTTTTTGAATTAAAAAACGCCACTCAATCGGTGGCGTTTATATATCTAGGCTAAGTTATTGATTAATAATAACCACGCCATCCATTTCAACCAAAGCACCTTTAGGCAAGCTGGCGACGCCTAATGCGGCACGTGCAGGATAAGGCTGCGCGAAATATTCGCCCATAATTTGGTTAACCAATTGGAAATTGGAAAGATCAGTTAAGAAAATATTGAGTTTAGCAATGTCAGCCAATGAGCCGCCAGCTGCTTCACATACCGCTTTTAAATTATCAAAGACACGGCGGATCTGTGCTTCAATGCCTTCAACCAATTCCATACTGTATGGATCTAAACCAATTTGCCCTGAAAGATATAAAGTATCATTCACTAAAATTGCTTGTGAATATGTACCAATCGCAGCAGGTGCATTTTCGGTATGGATTACTTGGCGCGACATCAATTTCTCCTTAGGTGGTGTCTTTATACATCTTAGTCGATCAAATTCAACAGCAGAAGTATTATCGTTTAATTTGATTAACTTGCAGCTTTTGCAGGCTCATGCATATTGAGCGGTTGGAACAAACGTCCAATACGTGGGAAACCAAACTGCATACGTAAATCACGAATAATTTTGGCAATATGTTGGCGATTATTCACCACAATATTCACATACGTTTTACCTTCATGTGGGCGTACCATTTCAACCCCGGTATGTGCTTTACGGCATTGATAAATCAAATCTGAAATTTGCTCGTCGTTAAGACTCAAATCAATGGCTAAATAAGCAGTGAAGCTTACATCTTCAACCACATCATGCTTATTGTTCCAATTGAGTGGCATAATGTTTTCAGGGTGCAAATGTTGCTCATGTAATAAGTTACGACAACGCGCACGATGCACAATCAAACCACGGCGTGATAAATGCCCTTGGATTGGGTCACCTAGCACAGGGTTACAACAATGGGCATATTTTACATCTACGCCTTCAGTGCCTTGGATTAAACGCTCAGATTCTGCGCTATGATGATCTTGTGAGAACAAGTGATTGGCAACCAATTGTGGCAATAAGTCACCCACCGCAATTTGCTCAAATAAACGATCTTTAGATTCTAAATGACGCCACTGTAATAAATCAGTCCAATCTTCTTGGGCTAAGTCTTTACTTGAGCGATTAAACAGTTTTAAGGCACGATCTAGTGCTTGCTGACCGACCAAACGTTGGTCTTCAATGTCTTGGTCACGCAACATATTTTGTAAAGCACGACGTGCTTTTTGCGTGTTAATAAAGCTAAGCCAATCTGGATTTGGAGAGGCCAAAACATCAGTAATCACTTCAATCACTTGACCATTGGATAGGGCAGTAGATAAAGACTTGGTTTCGCCATCAATTTTGGCACCTACGGCATGGTTGCCTAAAAATAAGCTGGCTGAATAAGCGAAATCGACCACCGTTGCACCTTGCGGCAACTCATGTAAATGCCCCTGTGGGGTATACACCCAAATTTTCTCTTGGTGCAGATAGTCAAGTAGCTCATTAAAGGTGGTTTTAGCACAATCGCCATCAACCAACACGTTTAGGTTTTGCATCGAGGCTTGAATCGCCGAGCGACATGCTTGTGGTGCATTTTCACCAAGCACCACACCAAAGCGCGCAGCTTTACGCATTAACTCAGTTTGAATAGTTAAAGACAGTGTGGTTTTTTCGCCTTTTAAGCGTAGCATTAACGATTGGTTACCGCCCGGTAGTGGACGACGAATATGATCGGCATAGTTTAATACTTGGAAATTATCACGTAACATTTCTGCCAAGCGGTCACAATCGGCAATGCTTTGCAAAATGATTTCAAAGGCATGACTATGCGTGAGCTCTTGTAGGTTAATGTCATTTTTGACAAAGTGACGTAATAACTCGATGTTATTATTTTTCTTTTTAATACGACCTTGTAAGGCATTTTCTTGTAATAAAGCGGTTAGTTTGCTCTCCCAAATCGCTTGATATTCACAGCGTTTTGGCTTGGTTTGTAAGAGTGCTTCTTGTACATTGTTGTACATGTCTAAATCAAGATTTTGATAACACAAATGCTCTAAGTTATCAGCCATCTCGTTCATGCCAACAATACGCGCCATAGGCACGAATACATCAAAGGTTTCTTGGGCAATACGCGCACGTTTATCAGGGCGTAGTGCATCCAAGGTAGTCATATTATGGTAGCGATCCGAGAGTTTAATAATAATGACACGTGGGTCTTGTAAAGTCGCTTGTAAAATTTTACGAAACGATGCCGCTTTATTAAATTCTTTGTCGCTTGAATGACTGAGTTTGGTTACACCATCAACCAACTCCGCCACAGTGCGGCTAAATTTGCTTGTAATGTCTTCTTTCGTAAATTCGGTATCTTCAATGACATCGTGTAACAACGCAGCCATTAAGGTTTCGGCATCTAGGCGCATGTGGGCTAAAATGCAACTGACTGCAATCGGGTGCAGAATGTACGGTTCACCACTTTTACGTGTTACACCATCATGTGCCATATCGGCATAATCACAAGCCTCTAGCACGCGCTCCACATCACGTTCGCTTAGGTAAGCGTCGATAATAGTTTTGAGCTGTTGCTTTGCTTGATTGACTTCTGCACCTGGCATAGAACACCTTTACGAGACACGTTAAATAAGTTGATGGGCTAATCCTTTAATGAAATGTATTCTGCGGCAGTTGTCAAATTTTTCTGTCAAAAAATAGCAACTTTTTTCATTGCAAAGGCTTGGCTTAGATTAGATGTTATAACGGTTATTGCACAAATATAAAAGTATCGCGCACAAAAAAGCCTAGTTAAAAACTAGGCTTTAAGTAGAAAGTTTTTCTTATTGGAAAGAAAAACCGTCTAAATTCAAGTTATTTGCAGACAATGCAAGGTCAAGACTAGAAGTTTGATAGTCTTGTTCACGTTGTTTCAAAATATCTTTAGAAACGTGACCAGCTGCAATTTCACGTAAAGCCACCACTGTAGGTTTATCGTTGTCCCATTCTACAGTTGGTTCAATACCTTGACGTGCCAATTGACGCGCGCGTTTGCTTGCCACTAGTACAAGCTCAAAGCGGTTGTCTACATGGTCTAAACAATCTTCAACGGTTACGCGTGCCATAAGAATTCTCGGTTGAATGGTAAATTTAAATAGACTGTGCAGTATAAAAGTCTTTACTTAAATACTCAAGTTTTAATCACTCGCTTACAGGAGTAATCAATTTTTGAATTAAGTCACGATGACGATTGGCTTGTTGTGAAAATACCAAACGATTGGCAGTAATTACAGATTCTAGATCATGTAAAGCCTTATTAAAGTCATCATTAATAATCACATAATCAAAGTTGACATACTGTTGCATATCTTCGACCGCACAGCTTAAGCGATGCTCAATCACATCCACTGAGTCTGTGCCACGGTTAGATAAGCGTTGACGCAAATCAAACTGACTTGGCGGTAAAATAAAGATTTGTTTTGATTCAGGAAAAAGTTTACGCACTTGCTCGGCACCTTGCCAATCAATCTCAAGCAGCACGTCATGACCTTTGGCCAATTGTTCTTTTACAGTGGCTTGCGCTGTACCATAGTAGTTACCAAAAACTTCGGCATACTCAATAAAACCGCCTTCTTCAACCAGTTTTAAAAAGTCTTCTTTTTGTGCAAAGTGGTAGTGTACACCGTCAAGTTCACCCACGCGTTGACCACGTGTGGTGTGCGATACAGAAACATGTAAATTGGTTACACGTTCAAGCAGCGCTTTAACAAGGGACGTTTTGCCCGTTCCTGATGCAGCAGAAACGACAAACAAGAGACCCGACATGATATTTTTCCTGATATGATAAAATATCTTCTCTATTTTAAAGTAGACAGCCACTAAACTAAATAGTCCAAGTGACTTTGTTTACATTTATTTCAAAATCATTCATCCAACACTTAAGCTGAGTATTTGAGGATTCTATGGAAATTGTATTGGCTAATCCACGTGGTTTTTGCGCAGGTGTAGACCGTGCAATTGCCATTGTAAATCGTGCTTTAGAGTCATTTAATCCCCCTATTTATGTGCGCCACGAAGTGGTACATAACAAGTTTGTGGTGGATGATTTACGTCAACGTGGCGCAATTTTTGTAGATGAATTAGACGAAGTTCCAGACGACAATATTGTGATCTTTAGTGCTCATGGTGTGTCTAAAGCAGTACAACAAGAAGCGACACGCCGTGGTCTAAAGGTTTTTGATGCGACGTGTCCTTTAGTGACTAAAGTGCATATTGAAGTCACTAAATATGCCCGTGAAGGGATTGAAGCCATTTTAATTGGTCACCAAGGTCATCCTGAAGTTGAAGGGACTATGGGACAATATGACAAGAAAAATGGTGGTGAAATTTATTTGGTTGAAGATGAGCAAGATGTCGCAAACTTAGTCGTGCATAATCCTGAACAAGTGGCTTTTGTCACTCAAACGACATTATCGATTGATGATACAGCTAAAGTGATTGATGCTTTGCGTCAAAAATTCCCAAGTATCCAAGGTCCACGTAAGGATGATATTTGTTACGCCACGCAAAATCGCCAAGATGCGGTACGTGATTTGGCTGCTCGATGTGATGTGGTATTAGTGGTTGGTTCACCTAATTCATCTAATTCTAACCGTTTACGTGAATTAGCAGAGCGTATGGGTAAACAAGCTTATTTAGTTGATAATGCTGATGAACTTGATAAAAATTGGTTTAATGCCCAAGCTAAAATTGGGGTGACAGCAGGCGCTTCTGCGCCAGAAATCTTAATTAAGCAGGTGATCCAGCGTTTGCAAGATTGGGGAGCACATGTTCCACAAGAGTTAGCAGGACGTGAAGAAAGCATTACCTTTAGTTTACCTAAAGAATTAAGAATTCCTATTACGCAAGCTTAAATCTAATCTTATTTAAACCAATGCTTAGCATTGGTTTTTTTAGCAAATAAAAGCAGTCTATTACCAGTAAATACAATAAAAAATTCTTCTAATTCAGTGCTGTGATCTAAGCTGATGAAATAAATACCTGACTAAATAAGTTGGTGTTTTTAAATTTTATTAAACAATAAAAATAAGTGTTTAATTTGAATCATAAAAAATATGTATTTAATGTGATTTTTCTTATGGTTTTTGTAGCATCCTTATCTGATTTTTTATGCCATTTATCTGTGATGAGTTTGTATTTTCTGCCGCTTATTCGATAATTAGTACAGGATAAGGTGCTGAATTTTTATGGGATAAATAATGCGTAAATTACAAGGATTTACCTTAGTCGAATTAATGATTACGATTGGCGTCTTGGCGATTTTAGCGACGCTTGCTGTACCTTCTTTTGCCAGTATGATACGTAAATATAATTTAGAAAGCAGTGTTATGGAGTTAAATATGTTGCTTAGTGAAGCACGTACAACTGCCTTAGCAACAAGAAAAGACGTCACTGTTTATCTCAGTAAAGATGCACTTAACACAACCCATAATAAAAATTGGATGCCTAAAGGACAAACCAGTGACCAAACTGAGGTGTCTGCAATCGTATTTACTGGATCTGGTCAAATCAAGATTGACAATGAAATGGCCGTAGATACCCAATTAAAAATATGCGACCAAGCAGCGCCTTCTGAGCTTTCAATGACGTTGCATTTATCCCGTTTTGGCACCGTGCAAAATATAACCAAGGGGCAGTGTTCATGACATATTCATCTCAACGCGGTATTGGCTTAATAGAAGTGATGGTTGCAGCACTGATTTTAGCAGTTGCTGTGTTGGGATTTATGGCACTGCAATATCGCTCTTTAGAAGCAGCAAACGAAGCTTATTATCGTACCCAAGCTATGAGTATAGCGCGTGATGTTGCAGAAAAAATTCGAGCCAATCAATTTGCACAACCTATTTATGTTGAACAACTAACCTATAAAACACCCGAACCTGCACCTGAACCCGATGATGAAGAAGAAGGTGTTGTGATGCCAACAGAATGCACGCATACATCCACCTGTACAAAAGACCAATTCGCTTATGTTGATGCCATAGAGATTAAAGCTAAGGCCCAAGAGGTAGGTATGCAAGTAGCGATGCAACCTTGTAGTGGTGTGGAACGTCAGTGTATTTACATTGCTTGGGATGAAACGCTACCTAAAGACGGTGACCCAAGTAAAGAAAATGTATGTACCAATGGTGGTACTTATGTAGATGCTTCACGCTGTATTGTGATGGAGGCATACGAATAATGAATAAACTCTATCAACATGGTTTGAGCTTACTTGAGCTGATGATTGCCCTAGCACTCGGATTAATCTTGGTGGCTGTGGCTATACAAATGTTTATTTCCTCTCAATCAAATTTATCGTTGCAGCGTGGTTTAGGTGACTTACAGGACAATGGTCTGTTTGGAATTGATTTTGTTGCTAAAGACTTACGTAAAGTGAATCTTGGTGCATCTTTACCGGTTTTGGATTCAAAGATTGCACAAGGTGGGATAATTTTGTCTGCAAGTAATATTACAGGTACCTCACCCACTGGAACTGGCACGATTAATTTATCTGGTTTACAACAAAATGAAATGTCAGGTACAGCATTGCTGCCTGGTACATCTAACTTTGTGGGTCAAAAAAGTGATCAGCTGACCATTCAATATAAAGCTGTGCAAAATGTTTATGATGATGCAACTTTTTTACGCAAGGTCAACAATGGTCTAAGTGCAGATGAGCAAGCAATTGTTGTAGGTTATGACTGTGAAGGCGGAAAAATTCTGCTTCGCGATGTTGCCAATCAAGTGTATATCGTGCAGCGTTATTTTGTAAAACCAGTCACAGATGTGACTACACCTGATGGTCAAACTGATCCAAATCTTGCCCTGTATTGTGATGCCGGACGATATCAGTTAGGTGCTGTGGAAGATGCGTATGCAGCAACTCAACCTGAAAACCGTAGAGTGATGGTCACAGGCTTAAACAATAATAATCAAATTATTTTACGTCGTGTTGATCACTTTCGGGTCTTGCTTGGCGTGGCAGAAGGAAACTATACCGAGAGCAGTAAATTCAGATATATGACCTTAAGCGACTATAAAGCGCTCACCACGAACTTGCCGCAAATTCGTAGTGTGAAATTGGGACTTGTGATCCGCTCTCAAGATGCTGTACCAAGTTCAGTGATAAAAGCGGATCAAAGTTTTAATATTTTAGATTTAAACGCCTTGAAACTGGTGGGTTCACAAGACAATTATTTACGTCAAGTACTCACACAAACCATTGCCTTGCGTAATGCTCTTGGGGAGGACTTAAGATGATGAATTCTCGAGTGCAGCAAAAAGGTTCAACTTTAGTGGTGGTGTTAATCATGTTGGTGATTATTACCATTATTGGTGTGGTGGGCGTGCGTCATAGTATGACCTCATTAAATATTGCAACCAATAGTCAAATTAATGAATTGTTAAGACAAAGCTCTGACTCTGCCATGTTGGCTTTAGAAGATGTCAGTGATCTTGAACAACTCTCTACTGCTAATGGGATTTTAGGTTTTATTAGTCAACCTGAAAATCTTAATAAAGAGTTGGTGTTTTGTTTTAAAAAGAATCAAGGTATCGCGTTTACCATTAATCAAGCCAGCATGCTTGAGTTCACATCAACAGGCATCAGAAATTCAACTTTGGGCAAGCGAGGCTTTTGTAAGCCAAAAAACAGTTTGTTTTATACCAGTGAACGTAATGCTGTGCTGACGCAAGTAGCGATTAGACGCTCAACTGCAGGCGTGTTAGAACCAGCCTTCTCAAACTATGTTACAGGTACGGATTTTGTCTCAGCCAAAACACAAAATAACGAGCGTTTCACCATTTATGCCACATCTGTTTTACCTTCAGTAGGTGGGGCTAATAAGGATGATATTGAAAATTGTTTATCAAATCATTTTAGTGGCAGCATTCAAAGTTTATCTTTAAATATTGACAGTCCTGCTGCAACAACAGTTTCACAGTGTTTGGAAAAATTAGGCGTGCCATATATCACCCAAGTGGCTGATTATAGCTATATGGTAGGTTTTAACAAGTTGCCGGCAAGTAACTGATAGCATGGGAGTATTTACAATGAAAAAGACAATAATCAGCAATGCTATTGTTATGGTATTAGCAACAACAGGCCTCATGACTCATACCACATGGGCCAGTGATCGTGATATTTATCAACGCGGTGGCGAAGGTTCATCTGCGGTTATGATTTCACTGGATGTAAGCCGAACCATGCGTGAAAAATTTGGTACGCTGGATGACGGTAATGGTGACTATTACGGTTGTGTACGTAGTGTTCAAGAGCCAGAAGAAATTTTAATTGGTAATAAAAACCGTAAGGTTGATTCAAAATATTGTGTTTATACCGATGACACCATCAAAATTAATAAGTTCTTCTTAAGAAAAAAATTCCCCTCTTATGAAGCTTATATTAAGCAAACCTGTGACTTTATCCCGCGCAATATGGCGTTGAGTGGACGTGAAAATAATGTCTATCAATGTTATGACCGTTTAACGCGTGCCAAAATTGCACTGATTGGTTTGCTTGATGGTGATGTAGTACGTGACATCACACCATTAAGTGATGACAAAGTCATAGGCTTGAGTATTTTCCCAGCATATTTGGTCAGTAATGACAACAATAGTAAGCATGCCGATAAGTCTGCCGCGATTATTTTACCCGCCCGTCGTCTTGATGCAAAAGTCACTTACAAAAATCAGCAAATGACGCAGCGTGAAGCATTGGTACAAGGTATTTTAGACACCACAGATGTCAAAAAAAGTTTATGGGATAAAATTACCGAAAACGATAACGTCCCCATTGGTAGTGCTTTAGCAGAATCGGCAGCATATTTAATGGGCACGACCACCAATGCTGGCTTTAGAGAAATGCAAAAAGCTTGGATTAGTTGGAACGATCGCCACACTATGGAAAGTTTTAAACGAACAACAGACCATCTAACGAACTGTAGTAATTCTGTGGTAAGCACAAAAGGAGAGTGGGATGAGTTTGGTCAATGTGCATGGTGGTTACAACCAAAACTTAATACAGAGCTTGATCATTATGATGATATGTATAGTCGTAATGAAAAAAATGACGCTAATTTAACTCTAGATCGTGGTTACTTCTTAATTAATGATGACACAAAACATTTAAAAACCAGCGGTTATCGTTATGCACCTGCTGAGGTATTAGATGGTATTAACTATAAAGCCCCTGATTTAATTAACAAACAGGTTAAAGATCCCTCCTTAAAATCGTGTCATGCCCAAGGGATTTACGTGGTCACGGGTGGTTTATCACATATAGGTGATGCTTCTCAGAACCAAGGTTCGATTGACTATTACATGAAAAGAATGATGAGTCGTTCCTTAGGCGATACTAATTATCTTAACGATATGTGTAAAAATGGTGCACTCAAAGACTACACCAATATTTTTGGCAATGAAAATAGTACCTTAGATAACTCAAGTTGGTCGTGTATCTCCGCCTATGCGGAAAAACTAAAAACAGGTGCTAACCCAGTCGGTTTAAGTATTAAAACAGCAGTAGTAGGTGTGGGTAAGCAGTTTGAAGAGTTGCCAAGTTCCAATTTTTCTATGACTACCGCAGAAAATGAAGCTCAATTAGCAGAAGCGATTGAAAAATTAGAAGCTTTTGAAGATGCCAGTAGCTTGTTGACCAAAGATCGTACCAAGCACAATTTAAAAAATACGGCACTGCTTGGTTTATATGGTGGTGGTGGTTGGTATTCAGCAATGTCACCTCAAGAGATTGCCAAAAGTTTTAATAGCTTTGTGAATGTGTTGTCAAAAGACATTCCATCCGCATCGGTGAATAAAGCTGTTATTCCAGTGGATATTTTAAATCCTTATGAGTTGCAGCCTTATGCTTATCTGACCATGTATGAACCGACTGTACAGGGTATGACGGCGGCATGGGCAGGTAACTTAAAACGTTATGGTATTGGTACCAAAGGCTTAGTAGTAGATCAAAGTGATAAAAGCATTTTTGCTGCTAATGGTGTTGTTAAAGACAGTGTTAAAGATTTGTGGGAAAAATCTTCTTTAACCGATGCTGAGAAAGCCAAAACACGTTTATTCCAAGGTGGTGCACTCAATCAAATTGATTTGGGCAAAAACGATGCGGATGAATTTAAACGTACTGTATATACCACCCGTGAATGTGTAGAAAAAAAGAATCAGGTTGTTTGCCAACAAAATCAAAATGTGGCTTTAAAGCAAATTAATCAAGACTACTTTAACAAAGGTTTAACCGCTCAAGATCAGCTTCGAGGTTATTTACTTGGATTATTAGGTTATAACGTGGTCAATCCAAAGGCTGTGGATGACGAAGATATTATGCAGATTTGGCAGCAGCGCCCTGAGCTACGCCAAATGGGAGCAATCTTACATTCTGACCCATTGCTATTTACTCAAAATGGTAAAGTCGCCCGTGATGCCAATGGTTATATTTCTACCTCAGAGCGTGAAGACTATGTGTTATTTGGTACAACGCAAGGTGTATTACACGTCTTAGATGCCAAGACCGGTAAAGAGAAATTTGCCTTTGTGCCAAATGAAATGGTTGTATCAAATCATAACAACTTTATTCATCCCAATGCTGCCGACCCTACAGGAAAATTCTTATATGGTATTGATGGTGCATGGACCGTGCATACAGAATATGTCCCAGATAGTGAAGCAGGTGAAAACCTGACCGTTGCAGAACGTACCGACGTTGAAATTGCAGGTAAACAGTGGGTATATGGTGGTTTACGTATGGGAGGGCGCAGTTACTACGCGCTTGATCTGAGTGATATTGATAAACCCAAAGTAAAATTTCATATCGATCCAGACACAAGCTCAGTATATAGCCCTAAAGGCAAAAAAGAGTATGCAGGTTTGCGCTTTATGGGGCAAAGCTGGTCTAAGCCAGTCATCACGCGAGTCAATTGGCAAGGTGAAGATAAATTAGTGATGTTTGTAGGTGGTGGTTATGACCACGTCGGTCAAAACCAAGGCTATGAGAGTGCAACCTATGACCAAAAAACGGGCAGCGAGCGCCGTGGTGCAGGGGTGTACATGTTTGATGCCGACACTGGGGATTTATTGTGGTGGGCAAGTAGTAATGTCTCTGTGGGGGACCCTGTACAACCCAATATGCAGAAAACCATTGAGCACAAAGTCGCTGATTTAGGGTATAGCGTAGTCAGTACCATTAAAACAGTGGATCGAGATGGCGATAACTTGACAGATCATTTGTACTTTGGTGATTTAGGTGGTCAGGTATGGCGTATTGATATCAATAACTTCCGCAATAGTAAGCAAGCTTTTGCGACACATATTGTACGTTTACTCGATTTACAAGCGGGTATTAATGCCAGTGAAAGCTATAAACGTCCACGTTTTTATACTCAACCGACCTTTAGTATTTATCGTGTGCCAAGTTCTGGTCGTGTGATGGCTGCCATCAGCATTGGTTCTGGGAATTTAAGTAGACCAATGCATGACCCTGTAGGTGAGCCAAATTGGAAAGCCAATGCAATTTATACCTTATTTGATAAAGATGTTACACGGAGCAATTTATACAAAATCAATTCATCACAGTTGGTGACCCGAGATGTTCAACCTGTAGAGCTAAGCACTAATCAGCGCAAAGGCATTGATAAAGCCTTTGATGAGAGTATTGCAGGTTGGAAATATACATTCTCTGAGCATTCATTTGATCTTGATGCAAAAAATACAGATGCGCAAAAATTCTATACGACTCCAATGGGTGCCAAAGTCATTACCGATCCAGTCTTAATGAATAACCAGTTATTTGTAAGCGTGTTTGATAGTGCCAAGAGCGGTACGGTTCAAGGCTGTGATGCAGGTATTAAAGGCGAGAGTGTTATTGAGCGTTTTTGTATGCCGTTTGGTACATGTGGTTCTAATAGCGGTCTGAATAACAGTTTATATGCAGGGGTGGGGATAGCACCAATTAATGTCAGCTCAGCCGGTCAAGGCGCTCAAAACTCACGTACGATTATTAATAGTCAATGTGAGGGAGATAGTTGTTCTATCGGAGGCAGTGGCGACAATGTGCAAGTTAACAATGAGCTTAATCGTAAGCTACGCCCAATGCGTTGGTTTGAACGCGAGTGAGAACAGCTATGCAAATGAATAAGGGCTTTACCTTAATTGAGCTGATGGTCGTAGTGATGATTATTACAATCTTCGCTGTTATCGCTGTGCCTACTTATAAAAATTATATCCGCCGTGCCGAGCTAAGTCAGGCACAGCAGGAGATGCAAAAAATTGCAGACCAACTTGAGCGTTATAAAGGACGTAGTTTTAGTTATAACGGTTTTAGTTTGGCAGCAGTTTTTGATCTACAAAATGATGATCCCTTAATTAATGAAGCCGATGGGGTGGTGTATCTACCCATCGGCAGCAATTTTACTAATGCTAAATATACTTTGACCTTACGTGATCCTGAGACCAAAAAGTCACTTGCAACTGGGGTTAAGGCCAGTGCAGGCGATGCAGGACTTGGTGATAGTTTAGGTCATAGTTGGGAGATGAATGCGCTAAGCACTGATTTGGCAAATTATAGTTTAGTCATGAACAGTCAGGGTGTGCAATGTAAAACCATAGACCAGACACAAGTAAAGTTGTATCGTTGTGATACGACTGGGACTGGTGAAGCATGGTAAAACAAGCGGGCTTTAGCTTAGTTGAATTGATGATTGTAGTGGTGATTGTGGCAATTTTGACTATGATTGCCATTCCTAGCTATGAGCGTTATAAAGTCAAAGTTAATCGTGTGGCGGCTCAATCTGACTTGGTTGAGATGGGCACTAAATTGCAGCAGTATTTAGTGACGCGTCGTAGTTTTATAAAAGATAATGGTTTTATTGGTTTAAATGATGTCAACTTAACCAATCAGCTACCACGCAACGAGCCAAGTTTATATACCGTTAGTCTGAATGTAACAGCAAACAGTTGGGAACTTATTGCTGCACCTAATATAGATACACGCCAAGAAGGGGATGGATTTTTAGTTTTAAATTCCAAAGGTTATCGTTGTTGGAATAAACAATTAACCACAGCGTGTCAACCAAGTGCCACAACAAATTGGGATGGGCGTTAAAAAGTAAATTTAAAGGTGTGGATAAATCAGTTTTTCATCTTTATTTCATGGCCAACATCGCGTAAAATGCTGCCCTCTATGAAAGGGGTTTGAGCTGTATCGATGGTCGGTACAAGGATAATCCGTAAAAACTATAAGGTTCTATCATGGTTGTTATTCGTCTTGCACGCGGTGGTGCTAAAAAACGTCCTTTCTATCAAATCATTGTGACTGATAGCCGTAATGCACGTGACGGTCGTTTCATCGAACGTATCGGTTTCTTCAACCCTACAGCTCAAGGTAAAGCAGAAAAACTTCGTTTAGATGCTGACCGTTTTGCTCATTGGGTTTCTCAAGGTGCTCAACCTTCAGATCGCGTTGCTTCTTTAGCTGCTCAAGCTAAAAAAGCTGCAGCTGCTGTTTAATACGGTAGTAGATTGCCCATGACACCAACACAGAATGTTCCCGAAGATCGTATTCAGATTGGACAGTTACGTTCAGCATATGGATTAAATGGGTGGCTCTGGGTCTATTCCAATACAGAACCTATGAGCAACATTTTTGACTATCTGCCTTGGTACATTGAGACCAAAGCAGGTTGGCAAATTGTCGATGTTAAACGTTGGAAACCGCATGGCAAAGGCTTGGTCGTGAGCTTAAAAGGTGTGAGTGATCGCACTGGTGCAGACGAACTGGTTGGCGCAAATGTATGGATCTCTAAATCGCAACTGCCTCAAGCGGGTGTAGATGAATATTATTGGTCGGATTTAAAAGGTCTAACAGTGTTAGGGCTTGACGATGACGAACAAGAAATTAATCTCGGTCAAATTTTTGAACTGTTTGAAACAGGTGCCAACGATGTGATGGTGGTCCACGCAACCCCACAAAGCATTGATGGCGAAGAGCGATTGATTCCATGGCATAAAGATGTGGTACAACGCGTTGATCTAGAAGCGGGTCGTATTTACGTCAATTGGGGCGTAGATTACTAACATTTTTGGAAATACGGGAGTCTGCGATGTTTTTTGCAGTCATTACGCTTTTTCCGGAAATGTTTGAAGCGATTACAGCCTACGGGATTAGCGGGCGTGCCGCAAAGCGCGATTTAATACAGATGCATTGTATTAATCCTCGTGATTTTGCAACGGGCAACTACAAACGCGTGGATGAACGTCCATTCGGTGGTGGTCCGGGTATGGTGATGATGGCTGAGCCTTTGGCGCAAGCAATTCAACATGCCAAACAACTTGCACAAAAGGCAGGTGCAGCCAATGTCCCTGTGGTGTATATGTCACCACAAGGTCAAACTCTTCATGAGCATGCTGTACAACAATTTGTCGAATACGATGGCTTGATTGTACTGTGCGGACGTTATGAAGGGGTCGATGAGCGTTTGATCCAAAAATATGTCGATCAGGAATGGTCGATTGGTGATTATGTGTTGTCGGGTGGTGAACTGCCGGCTATGGTGTTATTGGACAGCATTATTCGCAGACTTCCGGGTGCGATGTCCGATGAGCAATCCCATGTGCAAGACTCTTTTGTGGATGGTCTTTTAGACTGCCCACAATATACCAAGCCTGACCATTTTGAAGGGCTGGATGTGCCAGAGGTATTAAAATCTGGTCATCATGGCAACATTGAGAAATGGCGCTTTGTGCAGCGATATCAACGTACACTTGCACGTCGACCAGAATTGGTTGAACAAGTCGAGTTGACGAAGCAGCAAAAAAAATGGCTCAAAGATTCGGGTCTTTAAATAGTTTAAAGACCTTTAATAGGTTCTTTATACCTTGAAGTGGTCAAGTATAAAGAGAAAGATCATCGGGTGTATGCGCTTTAGCCTCTATACCCCGCGAAGATCAGACCCCTTCTGACTCGCACATATTGGAGATACCCCATGAGCGGTAAGCATCCTTTAGTTCAAATTATTGAAAATGCACAATTAAAAACTGATATCCCTGCGTTTGCACCAGGTGATACAGTAATTGTTCAAGTTAAAGTAAAAGAAGGCGAGCGTGAACGTCTTCAGGCTTTCGAAGGCGTTGTAATCGCTAAGAAAAACCGTGGCTTAAACTCTGCGTTTACAGTACGTAAAATTTCTAGCGGTTTCGGTGTTGAGCGTGTTTTCCAAACTCACTCTCCAGTTGTTGCTGGTATCGAAGTGAAACGTCGTGGTGACGTTCGTCGTGCTAAACTTTACTACCTACGTGAATTGTCAGGTAAAGCTGCACGTATCCGTGAAAAGTTACCAGCTCGTAAAGTTAAAGCTTAATTTTAAGTTTTATCTTGAGTTAAAAAATGCGCCTTTTGGCGCATTTTTTTATGGCTGAAATATACGATAAAAATTATTTTTAAAACTGAAATCTTGTCTATCTGGGTTTTATGGGTTTGCAAAAGCACATTGCTTTTGAATCACTATACACTCACAAAATGGATTGTTACCATGAGCCAATTTTTTGGATCTAGAGTGTTATGAAATCTTCTGCACATAAAGCGCCGCGTCGTCATTTAAGCGGTGTATTTTTACTCAATAAACCCTTAGGTATTAGCTCTAATGCAGCCTTACAAAGAGTGCGTTGGTTATACCGCGCACAAAAAGCAGGGCATACGGGTGCACTTGATCCACTGGCATCAGGTTTATTGCCAATTTGCTTAGGTGAGGCGACCAAATTTTCGCATTATTTACTTGAGTCAACCAAACGTTATCAAACCACGGTATTTTTAGGGCATAGTACGACCACAGGTGATGTCGAGGGCGAAGCTTTACTCGAGCAAGCAGTACCTGAATTGACTGAAGATGCCATTTTAGCAGTGCTTGCACAGTTTACTGGTGACATTCAGCAAGTGCCACCGATGTATTCGGCACTAAAAAAAGAAGGGCGTCCACTATATGAATTGGCACGTCAAGGAATTGAAATTGAGCGTGAGTCACGTCCAATTAGCATCTATGCTATTGAGCTATTAAGCTTTGATGCTAGCAGTATTACCTTAGATGTCACCTGTTCAAAGGGTACTTATATTCGGGTATTGGGCGAAGATATTGCTAAAGCCTTAGGTACTTATGGTCATTTAACTTATTTACATCGTGTTAAAACGGGACACTTTGATTTAATTCCAAGTTATACCATTGAGTATTTAGAAAGCTTAACTGAAGAGCAGCGCGATGCTCTATTGCTGCCTGTTTATGCTCCTGTTGCACATTTCCCACGTGTTCAAGTACCACAAGGACGTGCTGAATATTTCTGCCGTGGTATGGAAAGTAATATTGATCATGCAGCGCTTGAACAAGTCTTGGTTTTTGATGCAGATAAATGCCTAGGTCTTGCCGAGATTAGTGATAAAAAACGTTTAATCCCAAAACGCGTGTTAAATCTCGATTAGGAAAAGCCATGGAATTAGAATTCATCTTGAGCTTAATGCTGTTTGCATTTTTTGCCGGCGCAATTGATGCAGCAGTGGGCGGTGGCGGATTAATTCAAATTCCTGCTTTAATGAGTGCCATGCCACACATGGCACCTGCGACTATATTTGGTACCAATAAATTAGCTTCAATTTTTGGTACAGCCTCTGCGGCATGCTCTTATTTTAAAAAAGTACAATTGCCATGGCCATTATTGCTGTTGGTGGCGTGCTGCGCTGGCGTGACCGCATTTTTAGGCGCAGCTTCAGTGACTTTAATTCCAACTGAAATTTTGCGTCCTTTTGTATTGTTCATGCTGATTATCATTGCAATATATACCTTGATGAAAAAGCAATTTGGTCAGCAGCATCAGCAACAAGCGATGAATCGAAAAACCTTAATGCTTGCCGCTGTTGGCAGTTTAATGATTGGTTTTTATGACGGCATTTTTGGCCCCGGCACAGGCAGTTTTTTTATTTTCTATTTTATTCGTTATTTACAGGTCGACTTTCTACATGCCTCGGCTTTAGCCAAAATTGCCAATCTCAGCACCAACTTAGCGGCGTTAAGTTTTTTTGTACCCAGTGGTCATGTCTTGCTTGTCACAGGCTTACTTATGGCAGCTTGCAACGTTATAGGGTCATTGCTTGGGGTAAAAATGGCGCTTAAGTATGGCAGTGGTTTTATTCGAATCTTATTTTTAATCTTAGTCAGTGTTTTAATTTTGCGTTTAAGCTATCAAATGTTATGGCTTTAAATACCTCGTGTTACAGCTTTCATACAGTCAGACCAAGCTGAAATTGAGTATAAAAAGTATTCAAAGGATCATCAGCCTATCGCCAAGGATCAATTATGAATATTTTTGAAGCATTACGAGAAAGTCACCAAAAACAAAGAGAGCTCGGGGAAGCCTTACTTAAAACTTCAGGTGATAGCCCAGAACGCCGCGATTTATTTGAGCGTTATAAGAATGAATTATTTGCCCATGCCGTTGGAGAGGATCGCTACTTTTATATTCCATTGATGATGAATGATGCTGGCTTAAATATCACCCGGCATGCATTGGCCGAACATCATGAGATGGATGAATTACTTGAAGAATTAACTGAGCTTGAGATGAGTAATTCAGGTTGGCTCAATAAAGCCAAAAAATTAGTGGACACAGTGTTACATCATTTAGATGAAGAAGAGCATGGCTTTTTCCAACAAGCCGGTAAAATCTTATCTGATAAAGAAAAAACAAGTTTGGCCAAACAGTATTTAAAAGAATACGAAAAGTACAAAAAGTCCGACAAGGATGCCTTGGTGTAAACCGATCAGGCTAGCAGTAAATGCTGTTAGCCTGTTTTGCTTTTAAAGGTTACCCCAATCGAAGCCAGCATCACGCAAGCTAAAGCGATCCATTGCCAAAAGCCAATTTTTTCACCCAATAATACCAAGCCCGCCAAAGCAGCTAAAGCAGGTGATAAGCTGGATAATGTACCGTAGCTTAACTTGCTTAAACGTTTTAAGGCTTGTAAATCTAAAGCATAAGGAATGGCAGTCGCCAAGACAGCAATGGCAAGTGCTTGTGGCCAATACTCAACATTTAGCAATGCTTGGGCGTTATGATATAAACCAATTGGCAATAAACTCAAAGCAGATAAACTAATCGCAATGGTCAGGGCATGCATACCAATATTCTGCTGCACCACTTTTTGCCCAAAATAAATATAAAAAGCCCAGCACAGCCCAGCACCTAAGGCGCATAGCGCACCAAATATAGAAAAATTGCCCTCAAAGGCTTGTTGCCAAGGCACCATCAAAGCAATACCTAAAATCGCGAGACCAACCCAAATCGAATCGCTACGTTGTTTAATCGACAATAATGCTAGACCCAATGGTCCAATAAATTCGAGACCTACTGCGATCCCTTGAGGCAATTTGCCCAATGAAAAATAAAACAGCACATTCATAAAACATAAGGCTGCGCTGTAGCAGAGTAAATCTCGCCATTTTAAAAAGCCCAAACGCTTAAAAATGTGCCATGAACGAAACATAAAAAATACAATCAGCGCAGCAAAGCACAGCCGTAAAATAGTCACGCTTAAAGGGTCTAAATGTAAAAACAATTGCTTAGCAAAAGAGGCACTGATCTGATAAGAGATCATCGACAGCAGCATAAACAGCGCAGCAAGCAATTGCGGATGAGCCATGACTTAGTATTCGATTGGATAATAAACGCTATTATAGACCCAAAGAGTAACGCTAAAAATGTAATCAAATGCTTCTATTTGCTTGAAAATAACCCGATATACTTGCAAGCTAATTTTTTGATTAATTTTTAATCAAAAGAGGATAATTATAAGGACTCAAAACATGAATATGCAATTTAAGAAAATTCTTCTTGCCACGATGCTAGGCGTGGCTTTAACGGGGTGTGGTTCTAGTTCAAATGAGACTCAGGTGCCACCAAGTGAAAATACCATTCAACAGCAGGTGTTAGCTTTAGTTTTGACCAGTTCAGGCAACAGTATTAACAATGCCAAGATTAAGATTGCCGGACAAAGTTTTACTACTGATGCAACAGGTAAAGCCAAGTTTACGCTTAATATTCCAAAAAATGCCGAGTACGTGGTGGTACAGATTGAAAAAGCAGGCTTTGTGAGTCAGTCAGTAAGAGTCAAAGTTACGCAGCTAGACCATATCAATGCACGTTTAATTGCCGTTAAAAATGTGATTGAAGTACCTGCAATTGAAAAAGCGCAAGTGATTGAAAGTTCAGAACTCAATGCCAGTATTAGCTTACCAGCCAATGCCTTTGTACGCCCCAATGGACAAGTGGCCACTGGTAAAGTAACAGTGGAGTTTAGTCCATGGGATATTCAAGGCGATGACCTTAATGCAATGCCTGCCAATGGTGTAGCTCAAAATGCCCAAAGTGAAATTGTAAATTTAATTAGTGCAGGCATGATTTCTGCCACTTTTAAAAATGCACAAGGTGAAATCTTACAATTGGCGCAAGGTAAAACCGCCGAGCTACGTATGGATCTACCTGTCGAGAGCATCGACAACAAGCAAATGCTGATCGGTACACCAATCCCAATGTGGTATTTCGATGAAAGCAAAGGCTTATGGGTGGAAGAGGGTGTTGGTTATGTAGTGGCATCAACTCAGTCTGCAACGGGATTAGCGGTACAGGCAACGGTTGAGCATTTTTCTACATGGAATTGGGATTTTCAGTATGAAGGAGCAGCCACGGTCTTTGTGCAATGTTTTGCTGACGATGTAGCAGCACCTTGTCATGTCACGGCTAAAGCAACCCTAACAGACAACAGTAAAATTACACATACAGCTTATGTGCCTGCCGAAGGTGTACAAATTGTTAATATGCCAAGCGCTGGGCGTATTGATTGGCGAGCCAGCCATCCCAATGATGACAGCCTAGCTGAAGTCAGCTCCGTTATTCCAAATCATGTGCGTATTGATTTAGTCGCTGCAAAAACTAAAAATTTAGTACGCTGTTTAAAGGACAATCAAGCAGTTGACTGTGTAGTGACTTTAAATGGACGTGAATATAGCGTTGCCAAGGAAGGCAGTATTGTACGTACCAGTTTAGATGCTACCCAATTGCAGTGGCAAGCACGTGCTCAGTATGTAGAAGGTGAGACTGCTGTGTATAGTTATACAGGTTGGGCGGTTTCTAATGGCACACAAGATGTCACAATTTTACTTGATCAAGAAAGCAAACTATTTGATAAAACCCCGTTTGATTTACGTTGTGACTTGGCCAATGAAACTGACTTAACCTGTAATGTACAAATGTATATGGGCACTCAACTAGATGATGGGCTTGATTTAGAGGGTTTGTATGTTGAGAAGACATATAGCTTACCCATCAATCAGACCTTAACGGTATATTTACCGGTCAGAGCATCTAATGATGATCAACTTTCTTTTTGGATTGAAGCGTGGGCGTATGTCAACAAAGGCAATTTACAACGTCAGGGTGATTTAGACTATGATGGTTTAACCCAAAACAAAATCTACTTTAATTTTAATGATAGCTCATGGTGTGATGGTGAATATGTGGATCGAGATATTGAGGTGCCACGTTTAGTAGATGGTCAAAATAATTGTTGGTCAACTCCACAATAAAATCTAACAAAACATGCCAAGGCATAGTTTTTAGCCTTCAATAAAAAAAGCCACAGTCTAAAGACTGTGGCTTTTTCTTAACTATTGATTAGAACAATACGCGAACGCGGATTGTGCCTTCAACTGTATGTAAGGTATCAAGTGCTTCTTGTGAGCCCGCTGCATCAACGTCCATCACTAAGTAGCCGACATCACCTTTAGTCATTAACGACTGACCAGAAATGTTGATGCCTTGTTCAGCGAACAAGTTAATAATTTTTGATAAAACGCCCGGCACATTTTGGTGAATGTGCAATAAACGGTGCTTGCCTTCAGTTAAAGGAAGCGCGATTTCTGGGAAGTTTACCGCAGATAAAGTCATACCTTTATCAGAGTAAGCTACGAATTTCTCGCCCACTTCTAAACCGATGTTTGCTTGTGCTTCGATGGTTGAACCACCGACATGCGGTGTTAAAATCACGTTTGGAATATTGCGTAGTGGCGATACAAACTCTTCGCCATTGGCTTTAGGCTCTTTCGGGAATACGTCAACCGCAGCACCTGCAATATGACCCGATTTAAGCGCATCGGCTAAATCTTCAATCACTACACATGTACCACGTGCTGCGTTGATGAAGATAGAACCTTCTTTCATTTGTGCAAACTGATCTTTGGTCATGAAATTACGTGTAGATGGAACATCTGGCACGTGTAAAGACACCACATCAGCATTGGCAAGAAGTTCACCTAAAGAACCAACTTGACGAGCATTACCTAAAGGTAATTTTGTCACTGTGTCAAAGTAGATCACTTTCATACCCATGCTTTCAGCAAGTACAGAAAGTTGTGAACCAATTGAACCGTAACCTACGATACCTAAAGTTTTACCACGCGTTTCATACGAACCTACAGCTGACTTGTTCCAACCGCCTGCATGCGTATCTGTTGATTTTTCAGGTACACGACGAAGAAGAAGAATCGCTTCAGCAAGTACAAGCTCTGCAACAGAACGTGTATTTGAGTAAGGTGCGTTAAATACAGGAATACCACGACGCATTGCTGCATCTAAATTCACTTGGTTGGTACCAATACAGAAACAACCTACAGCAATCAGTTTAGTTGCTGCTTCAAAGACTTCTTCAGTCAATTGGGTACGTGAACGAATACCAACGAAATGAGCATCTTTGATCGCTTCTTTCAGTGCTTCACCTTCAAGCGCTGTTTTACGATAATCGATGTTGGTGTATCCCGCTGCATTTAATGTGTCGACTGCATTTTGGTGAACGCCTTCTAACAATAAGAAACGAATTTTATCTTTAGGTAGAGAAAGATGTTGGCTCATTACGGCTCCGCTACAAAGGCCAAATTTAGTGGCAATATGATAGCATAGGAAAATGCACTATAAACATTTGCTTTATGACTGATGGAATTTCTTGTGTGTTGAAAATATCGTCAATTTTGTCAATTTCGGTCTAATTAAGCCTGTAATTTGTAAGCGATATGATCAAAAAATGCATTTTCTATAAGTCTGACAGAAAAATGATTTATAATAGTGTCCCACAAAAAGCGTGCCCATTGAGTGGAACGATTTTTGTGCCTGATGAGATGAAAAATATTCGTTTTAAATGTTTGTTTTTTGCTCATATTCTTGTGAATAAACTTCTTGCTAGGTCTGCAAACGATGAATGCTCCAGTCGCTTTAACACCTGAGTTATTGGCTCAATTAACAGCTATCGTCGGTGAAAACCGTATTAAAACTGATGCTGACAGCCTCGAAAATTGGGGACGTGACCACACCAAACACTTTGACCCAAATCCATCGGTCATCGTTTTCCCATCTAGCACAGAACAAGTGCAACAAATTGTTCAACTTGCCAACCAATTTAATATAGCCATTACCCCAAGTGGCGGTCGTACCGGTTTATCGGCAGGTGCGGTTGCAGCCAATGGCGAAATCGTGGTGAGCATGGACAAGATGAACCAAATTTTGGAATTCTTCCCAGCTGACCGTATGGTACGTGTCCAAGCAGGTGTGGTGACTGAACAGTTACAAAACTATGCAACTGAGCAAGGCATGTATTACCCAGTTGACTTTGCTTCGGCAGGTTCAAGCCAAATTGGCGGTAACATTGCAACCAACGCTGGCGGCATTAAAGTGATTAAATACGGCATGACACGTAATTGGGTGTTAGGCTTAACTGTAGTAACAGGTAAAGGCGATATTTTACGCATTAACAAAGGCATGATTAAAAATGCCACGGGCTATGCACTACAGCACTTATTTATTGGTGGTGAAGGTACTTTAGGTTTAATTACCGAAGCTGAAATTAAGCTTGAGCGCCAACCACAAGACTTACAAGTGATGGTGTTAGGTGTACCTGATTTTGAAGCAGTAATGCCTGTATTACATGCGTTCCAAGCAAAAATTGACTTAACTGCATTTGAGTTCTTTGGTGAACTTGCCATGCAAAAAGTGCTTGATCACGGTCATGTACAACGTCCATTTGAAACCCAATGCCCATTTTACGTGTTGCTTGAATTTGAAGCGCCATTTGAGCCAATTATGGACAAGGCGATGGAAATTTTCGAGCATTGCATGGAACAAGGTTGGGTACTTGACGGTGTGTTAAGCCAAAGCCTTGACCAAGTGGAAAGCCTATGGCGCTTGCGTGAAGACATTTCTGAATCTATCGCACCATTTACGCCATACAAAAACGATATTTCAGTATTAATTACGCATGTACCTGCATTTATTGCAGAGATTGATGCGATTGTAAACGCTAACTACCCAGACTTTGAAATTTGCTGGTTTGGTCATATTGGTGACGGTAACTTACATTTAAATATCTTAAAACCTGCGGATTTAAGCAAAGACGAATTCTTTGCTAAATGCCAAGTGGTGAATAAGTATGTGTTTGATACTGTGAAGAAATATGACGGTTCTATTTCTGCAGAACACGGTGTAGGTATGACCAAAAAGCCTTACCTTGAATACACACGTTCTCCTGAAGAAATTGAATATATGAAAGCTTTAAAACTTGCCTTTGATCCAAATGGCATTATGAACCCAGGTAAATTATTTGATCTTTAATCAAATAAAATAATTCAAAGCCCCAACCCATGTTGGGGCTTTTTTTATACAGTGTTGCCATAGAATTTTTGCTAAGTACGAGGCATGATCAATCTATATAGAATATATTTAAGGATAATTTGATGGTACGTATTTTGGGTTTAACTGCTGTGCTTTTATCATTAACGGCATGTGCCACCACTGAAAATTTAATGCATAAAGCCAAAGGCGTGGTGCATGCATCCTCTACACCACTTGAGCAAGTGTTAAAAGCGCAGCCAAATTTAGCATCTGAATTAAATACGCTTGAGATTCGTCAAGTGTTTAACCGTGTGGAGTCGCCAACTGCCGCCCAAGTGACAGTGTTGGAATCAGGTTTAATGGATGATTCTGTAAGTGCTATTCGGACTACCTATCAATTTAAATTCATAGATGAGCAATGGAACTTGGTGGATAAAAAATCGGCTTATAAATGTAGCCGTGGTGACAATACTAAGACTTTCCAAACAGCTGTATGCCCTTAAAATTTTAGTTGCTTTTTTAAACGATTCTTTTATGTTAAGCGTATCAATTGATGCGCTTTTTTATTGGGGTAATAATGAGTTTAGAACAACAGTTATCAGATTTATTGAAGCAGAGCACTTCTGCCCCCTTTTTATTTTTAGGTTCAGGTTTTTCTAAGAGATATATTAATCTAGAAAGTTGGGAAGGATTATTATCAAAATTTTGTTTGAATTTGAAAAACTATTCGTATTACAAAAGTAAGTCTAATGGATGTATAGAACAATCAGCTAGACATTTAGCTGATGACTTTTTTGAGCATTGGTGGAATCACAAATCTTATATTCAAAGGGCTTTGTTGCACAAAGATTTGAAATGCAAAGCGCCCCTAATTGAGCCAAATTTAAGGCGTAACTTGGGTAAGTGGTCGACCTAATTCCGTAAATCTGTT